>OCVV012888024.1_pt1 | contig 55338 bp, 74 predicted proteins | sample 1539721 | NCBI WGS metagenome assembly OCVV01 (sample SAMN02144230, study PRJEB22623) | gut metagenome | biome: sheep rumen | host: Ovis aries | place: New Zealand
GCTAACAAATGTTCCAGCAGCCGAAAAGTCAGTTACTCTATGCTAACAAATGTTCCAGCAGCCGAAAAGTCAGTTACTCTATGCTAACAAGCATTATCGTACAGTAGCAGAGTGCAGGACACAGGAACAGTGAGAGCAGGCTGAACAAAAAACTTTATAATTACTCTTGACAAAGTCAAGAAAATGTATCTCAAAAAGAGTTACCTTGAGGTTACCCTTTTTGTATTTTTAATTTTTGGCGGGAAATTTCGGAAAAATAAAAAATGAAGGTTTCTTTTTATACTAAGTATAATTTAGAAAAAAGATAAAGAAATGTTTTATAATTTTAAAATTGTTGCGGTTTTCTTCCAAAAATTAAAAATAAAAAAAGGGTAACCTCAAGGTAACTCTTTTCTAAAGATAATTTTAAGATAATTTTCGTATTTCATTATAATATAAAGAATTAGCAAAAAATAAAATTTTAACTCAAAGAGTTACCTAAAGAGTTACCTTTTCAAAAGGTTACCTAAAAAGAGTTACCTTATTTTCCCATTTTTAGCGTTAAATTCCCCTAAAGCAACTTAATGGCAGACGGTTTTAAGGGATAAAATCTCTCAAAGACGATTTTAAGAGGGTAAAAATTTCCAAAGACGAACGGTTTTAAGGGGTAAAATCTCTCAAAGACGATTTTAAGAGGGTAAAAATTTCCAAAGACGAACGGTTTAAGCGGTGCTTGACACAGTCATGACTCCTTGACATTCTATACTAAATATGGTATAATATATATGTAAGGTTGAGGGAGCGACAGAAGCTCTTGAAACGAAAGACAAAGTGTTAGCACAATGCAACATTGTGTCAGACACAATCACTTAAACCACTCGGATGAGTGGTAAACATTTTAATCTTGGCAAAAACCCCTCGTATGAGGGGAATAAAATATTTTAATGATTGCGTGTCACGCAATCAAGGAGTTAATTATGAAAGAAATTGAGATTTCAGTACCAATCAATGGTGTGCGTTATGAGGGCAAGGCTCTTTACGATGAGGATACCAAAAGAGTTGACCTCATGAACATTTTGGTTGGAGGCAATAATATTCAGTATTGTCTTGATGACAAAGTGTATTGTCGGGGCTACATAGTCGGGAGGGTCGGGGAGATTCTTACCGATGAGGTCAGAAGCAAGGTAGAGCCTGACAGGTACGGCGTGTGTGAGATTACAGGCTACAACTTTCCTCTTGATGAGCTTATTACCTGTATTGACGGCATAAGCGTGTGTGAGGCACTATCCGTATACAGTGAAACAATGGAAGGGTACCTTGAAATAATACATGCTTGGCGCACTAAGATTCGTTTATCTGATGGTACTTTCATAACTGATTATGTTACGGAGGAGTGGCATAATAGCCATTATTATTGTGAGCACTGTGAGGCCTACTTGGACCTTGATGAGGACTATTATGAAGACGACACTTGTCGATGGTGTTATGATGAGGAAGGGAAAGTTATCGAGGAGTACAGTGAGAGTCACAGGCACAATGAAGATCCTGTATTCTTTGGTGGTGACGAGGATGAGAAGACCTTGGAAGCTTTCTCAGGCTTCGGCTTTGAGCTTGAGGTAGACTCAGAGGATGAGGAATTCGGAAGCTCTTACAACAATGAGACTGCCCTACATCTCTGCTCTGCGGCAGGGCTTGATGAGGCCGAGATGCGTTACGCTAATGATGGCTCTCTGAATTACGGCTTCGAGTGTATCTCACAGCCACATACTGTCAAGGACTTTTGGGCTAAGACAAAGAAATGGGAGAAGATGCTTAATTACCTGCTCTCCCGAGGGTACCGCTCACATGACCCTGGAACCTGCGGGCTTCATGTGCATGTCTCACGGAATATGTTCGGAAAGTCACGGGTCGTGCAGGACACTGCCATTGCTAAGGTTTACACCTTCTACGATGAGAACTGGGATGACCTTGTCAAAATCTCACGGAGAAAGAATTTCAATTACTGTGAAAAAAACCACCTAAGCAGTGAACAGGAACGAGATTCTGAGTGGACAGGCAAGTTCAAGCAGTGGAAGGAGCGTTCTAAGGCCTCAGCCTCGAAGAACCACTATGTGGCCTTGAATAACAAAGGAGACTACACCTTCGAGTACCGCCTTGCCCGAGGAACGCTCAACGCATGGTCATTCTTCTCATGGATTGACCTGACGCTGACAATTACCCAAAATGCCCGCCGTATCACGATTAAGCAGGTCGAGACCAACGACAAGGTATCATGGCTCTCAGGTATCACGGAGAGCACGGCACGGTACCTTTATCAGCGGGAGGCATTTAAGGATGAAGTCCTTGCTCTGTACCCTTCGATTGCATGGTCCCAAGACCATCGTGATACAAGTTATGCTGACTAATTGTCAGCGACAAGATAAATCGGAGAGAAAGTAATTTTTAAGGCATTGTGTATGACACAGTGCAAGTAGAGGATAAATATATGTGCGTAATTTGCGTGAAGAATAAGAATGTGAGGTTCCCTGAGGAAAAAGCCCTTCGTAACTGCTGGGACAACAACCCTGATATGGGAGGGTTCATGTATGCCTACAACAATGAGGTGTACATCAAGAAAGGCTATATGACCTATGAGGATTTCAGCAAGGCATTGAATGAGGCTAGGAAAGTGACAGGAGATGATGCTCCGTATGTGATGCACTTCAGAATCTCGACACAGGGTTATGATGCCAGTTGCTGTCAGCCATTTCCTCTTTCCGGGAAGATGAGAAAATTGAGAAGATGCAGTTCAAAGGCTTCCGTTGGTGTGGCACACAATGGTATCCTTTCACTGACATCTGACGGAGCAGAGAATTACTCTGACACTATGAAATTCATCACGGATTATCTTGTGAACATCATACATGGTCTGGACTATCACAAGGACAGGCGGACCTTGCGTCTCATTGAGAATCTCATTGCTGGCTCAAGGTTCGCAATCTTGGGGAGTGACGGGTTCTGCTCAAGGTTAGGCAAGGGTTGGGTCGAGGACAAGGTCACAGGGCTGTGGTACTCAAACAACTCTTATGCACGGGAGCTTCCTGTATACTACAGGGCTCCTGAGGTCGGTTCTTCTCTCTACGATGATGAGAGCTATTGGGATGAGTATTGGTCTTCATGGGGTGCAGGGGGATGGCTTGACAGGAAGCTTGGCAATGCCTCAGAAGAAATCTCAAAGACAAAGGATACTCTGATAGATAACCGTAGCGCAGGCATTAAGCCAGACAGAAATAAGAGTGAGCTTGACAAGATTGATGATGTGCTCGATGAGGTTGAGTATGGAACGCCACCGTTCAACTTCAAGCACGGCTCATGCCCTCACTCATTGTATGACGAGGATGCTTACTGCTCTAAGGAGTTCTGCGGGGACTATCACAGCTGTCAGTATGTGAAAGACTGTGAGAAAGCCTCATGTACGGACTCTGAGAAAGTGTTCAGATACTTGAAAAAGAAGAGACCCTGCACGGCCGTGGGGGCAATGAAATAAAATGAACGGGGGATTGTGTAAGGCACAATCCCTTTGAAGGGGATAAAAATGGATATAAATACAATCTGTCTGAGCGGGCATGTGTATGATGTAAAGATACTTCCCACAAGCGGAATTTATCCTGTGGTCGAGGCTCGGCTGTCAGTGCACACAGGAACGGATGAGAACGGAGAGAACATGTTCTGTGACTTCCTTATCCGCTCTTACGGAAAGAAGAACACGAAGGTTGCTTCCATGCGTGACGGAGATTTCGTCACGGTGCACGGCAAGTTGAAGAGAAGCAAGGCCGAGACAGGCTCAAGCCCTTTGAGTGGCAGGGCTTACATAAGTGTCGATACCTTGAAGTTTCTTGAAAGGAGCTAGGAAAATGAGTGAGTACAAGTACACGACTGAGCTTTATGCCCGATTTGAGGAATGTGTCTCACTCATAGGAGAGGCTTTCTTCACCAGTAAGGGTAAGCATGCCTTTCCTAAAATAGTGCTTGCCATAAATAACCGTGTGTCTTCCTGTGTCGTGGCTTTCGTTCAGGCAGATGCGCTGTATGATACAGGGGCAAAGGAGAAAGTTCAGTATCTCGGGATTAACCCATACTACTTAGACAGGACTGTTCCCGAGGTGCTCGCTACCCTCTGCCATGAGCTATGCCATGTCTATGAGAACGCTTATATCCACATTCCTCGTGGAGGTTATCATGACAGGCAGTGGGCAGGGCTCATGCAGGATTGCGGGCTTGAGCCTAAGTTCCTCAATAAGTCGAAGACAGCTGTGTCACACACAATAGTTGAGGGAGGGGAGTTCGACAAGTTTGTGGCCTCTTTCTTGGAGAGGCACGGTGAGGACTACTTCCATATTTGTTCGTACTCACGATTGCTTGAGGTCAGACCCTCTGCCGTTCAGGGCGGTGGGGGAGACGGAGAGCCTAAGGCTGACAATGCAGACAAACCTGTGAGGAAGTACAACAGGAACAAGGTCAAGTATACCTGCCCTGACTGCGGGGCCAAGGTATGGGGCAAGGCGGGACTCGGCATTGAGTGCACAGGTTGTGCATGTCAGTTCGAGGAAGAAGAATGAAAGGAGAAAGATATGTGGAGAAAAACCAAGCTGGTAAAGGCCATCATTGATTACATCCTTGAGGATGAGGACAAGGAAGAAGTAGTGAATGAGCTGAGGCGGTACAAGAAGGAATTCCCTCGTCAGAGTGACTATAACTACTACAGGTATGGGAACATCCTTCCGTACTACTGTCAGATAAGGGAGTTCTATGAGAAGAACGGAGTCAAGGCGAACAAGAATGACATCATAATGTGCGATAACTTCTGCCTGAATGTCGGAAAAGCGATAGACATAATCTTGGAGGAATCAAAATGAAGTACAAAGCAGTTCAGAAGGCAGGGAAGTACTACAAGAAAGCCTTTCTTGAGGCACATGAGAAACTTGCGGTAGTCATTACAATCATAACGGTCACCTATGTGGTAGCCAGATGCATGATGTAGGAGGAACCTTAGTGAAAGGAAACATCATAAAGAGAGTCGAGGTCAACGGAGATACTGTCATCAATCCATATTGGTATCTCCGCGACGGGCTGCTCCATGTGCGTTGCACAGTGGACAGGTGCATAAGGCTGTCTCCTTATGAGGAGAAACGACTCAAGGAGGAGATTACGGCCAACCCTTCCTACAAGCAGGACACGCTGGAGCACAGCTGGAAGTTCCTTACTTATTATGCGGGTAAGGAAATCGTGAATGACGGGATAGCTGAGGCTGAGAGGCAGTATGGACACAAGGGTTAAGGCAGTCACATTCGATGAGGAGAATCACAAATACTTCTTTGAGGGGCGGGAGCTTCGGGGTGTGACAGGAGCTATCGGAAAGATTCTCGGGAAGAGCTTTCCTGAAAACGACACTGTTAAGCTGGCGGTAATCTACGGGCATGATGTCCACAAGGCCTCAGAGATGTGGATTAAGGAGGGCAGGGAACCTTCCTCTGAGTCAGGTCGTTGGGTCACGGAATACCTCAAGGACTTTCAGTCCGTGACGGGTGTCATTAAGCTCGAGGCCGAGTTGCTTGTCAGCGACTTCAAGTCAACGGCAAGCTGTATCGACATCGTGGCCCATCTGAAGGACGGAAAGGCGGTTCTCTTCGACATAAAGACCACGAGCAAGTTCGACAGGGAATACTGTAGCCTTCAGCTTTCCTGCTACAAGAGGTTGTACGAGGAAGTGTACGGGGAGACTGTTACAGCCATGTATGTGCTTAGCACAAAGAGTCGGCGTGCTTTCAGAATCTTGGAGCAGGAAAAGTCCAAGGTTCAGAAAGTGTTTGACATGAATGAGGGGCTGTTATGAAAACAATTTACAAAACGGACAGCGGACAAGAGTTCGAGGACAAGGGCAAAGCCCTTGCTTTCGAGAGACTCAAGCGTAAGAAGATAACCGTTCCTGTGTGGAACTGGTTGGTATTTCGCATGTAATTTATGTGTAGGAGGAATAAAATGTGCAAGAAATTACTTTTGGTTCGTTACCTCGGCTATACGCCTGAGGGTGAGTTGGCAACAGTATCTAAGAAATATGCCTACATGGTAGAGACAAGAAAGAGCATCAAGAATGGTGACTTTGTTGTGCTGGCTGATAAGTACGGCAATCCGGACAGAAATATTGTTTCTACAGTCCGTGTTCTTTCAGTCCTTGACGGAAACATTACGGATGATGAAAAGGACAAGGCTCTTTCTGACTGTGCCTGTTACACTCCAAAATCAAAGATTTTTGTCGGAAAGGCTGAGCTTGGTGAGTTCTTCACTGAGCTTGACAAGAAGCATAAGCGTGAGGAACTCCAAAAGAAGATTGAGAAACGCTTCAAGGAGGCCGAGAAAGAAGCCCTTTACAGGAAACTTGCTGAGACTGACCCTGAGATGAAAGCACTTATCTCTGAGCTTGACAGCCTTAAATAGGAGGAGCTATGGAAAAAGTGCTGAACAAATGGGATGGTCATATCTACAAGGTTCTGAATAAATGGAACAACAGGGAGTACCTTGTGCTGGAGCAAGAAGACAACAAGGTAACTTTACAGCGTAATGACGGCTCTCAGCTTACTATCGAGGAAAAAGAGTTTAGGTTCAGTTATAGGGAATCTAAGCCTAAGAGAATTGACAAAGTAAACTGAGTGTAGTATACTAAAAGAGCAGTGAGGGAGAGCAAAGCTTTGTAACTTTGCCTCCTTGTGTACCGCACAATCATCAATCTATTTTGGAGGCAATATTTATGGCAGAACAGAAGGTTAAGGAAGTAAAAGAAGTTGGCTTCGGGGACATTGAGCTTAAGATTGCGAAACCAACCTTGAACAAGGATAAGACCCTTTCTATCGGGGGAAATTTCTCTGAGATAGGCAGTAAAATTCAGTCTGTAGTGGACAGATACAAGAATACTGAGCTTACTGAGGATAATGTTGATTATGTTAAGACATTAAAACGGCAGTTCGTTTCCCTGCGTACAGGAATTGACCGTGAGCGTAAGGAATACATGAAAGTGTATATCACACCCGCCAAAGATTTAGTTGATGCTATGTGTAAGGAACTTTTAGCTATTGTTGACGAGGGCGAGTCTGCTTTGGGTAAGCAACTTGATGCTTATGACCAAAAGAGAAAGGACGAGCTTACTGTAGTCCTCAAGGAATATGTGGCTGAGGCAAGCGAGAAATATGGTCTTCGTGATGAGTACGCAACACAAATCAAGCTCATCGACAAGTACTACAACAAGACTCAGCGTGAGGAGGATTCTATCGAGGACATTGACTTGCAGGCAAAGGAACTTGCTAAGGAACAGTCCGAGTATGATGCGGGGGTCAAGCTTATCAAGTCTGAGTGTAGTGAGACAGGTCTTCTTCCTGACAGTTACATCAGGGAACTTGAGTATAAGTCAGCCATGGAGATTATCCTCGAGATAAAGCAAGACAAGATTTCACAGGCTGAACTTAAGTCTAAGGAAGATGCAGGAGAGAAGATTACCGTGGGTGAGCCTGTGTCTGACGAGATTAAGCGCTTAATTTCGGCCGTATCTAAGGACAGTGAGACTGAGTTGCGTACAAGAATCTTGCGTGTGACATACATGCCGAGCCAAGCGAAGCTGATGGCTAGGTTCTTCGGTGACAATCACATCAAGTTTGAATTCATCAAGACAGGCTTCTAGGAGAGGGATAAGGTCTTGCTCATTCCGCCTTTAAGAAGAATGAGATTGCTCCAAAAATTGTAGGTGTATATGGAGGACTGTAATAAACCTTCAGCTGGTGTAACCCAAAAAGGGTAATGGTTACAGTAAGTCTCCCTCCCAGACTTATGATGTAGGTTCAAGTCCTACCACCAGCAATAAGTTCCGTGTATCGGGGAAGGACGGTAGCCTCTGTGAGGCAACACTATCATTAAAATGACAAGGAGTTATTATGAATTTACTGTTAGGTGACAGTTATGAGATTCTTAAAAATATGCAGTCGAGAAGCATAGACCTTATAATCACAGACCCTCCTTATGAAGTCTGTGCTACAAGCAGTGGCGGCAGCATAAACAGAGTGAAGAAACTGAGTGAAAGCCTTGTGGATTTGGAAAGAGCAAATATTACAGAAGGTTATGACATAGAGAAGTTTGGCAAGGAATTTGTAAGGGTAATGAAAGACATAAACATATACATTTGGTGCAACAAGGTACAGATACCTAAATATTTTAACTTCTATGTGAACAAGATGAACTGTAAGTTTGATATTCTATGCTGGCATAAAACAAATGCTTTGCCTGCATATAAAAATAAATATCTTTCAGACACTGAGTACTGCCTCTATTTCCGTAAAGGCGGGTTTTGTGACCCTTCTGTGACGGAAACTGAGGACAGGTATGAAAATGCAAAGACATTCTACCTTGCACCATTGAATCAAAAAGATAAGAAATTGTATGGGCATCCTACAATAAAGCCTTTAGATTTTACGGAAAAGCTTGTCAAGAACTCCTCAAAGCAAGGACAAATTATACTTGACCCTTTCATGGGAAGTGGAACGACAGGAGTTGCCTGTAAGAAACTTGGAAGGGATTTTATAGGAATAGAACTGAACGAAACCTATTTTGATATCGCAAAAAATAGAATTGAAAGCGCTTGATAAATAGTGATACATCTATTACAGTGACAAATACTCTCGTATGAGGGTGTTAAAATACATCGTGAGTCAGTCGCTCACAGAAGGAGAAAACTATGGAAGAACAGAAAGCTGTATCAGAAGTAGAAGGAAAAGAAGTTGCTGAGGTAAGTGATGCGGAACTTGCTCAGCTCATGGCAGAAGGCAAGAAATATCAGGACACTGAGAACTCAGGTGACGGTGTAAAGGCTGATTACATCTTGCTTGCAAAGACAGGCACAAAGGCCTTGAAGAAAAGCCAGCCAGACCTGTACATTCAAGGCCTTTCTATTGGTGATTTCTTCTTGCAGAAAGAGAAGAAAATCCTCGGTGAAAAGCTTAAAGTCGTTCCACTTGCTTTCATCTCTCTGTATCAGGAGAAAGATAGCCGAGATATGAACGCAAAGTTCTTTGGCACTTGGAACAAGACACAAGCAGAGAGCTTCCCGCTCGTCGACGGCTCTTACTTTGACCGTCTGCTCCCGAACGGTCACATCTTACAGCCTGTAAACTGGGTCTGCGTTGAGATTCTCGGACATCCTGAGATTGAGAACGCTGTAATCGCTTACAAAAGCACAGGTAGCCGTCTGTGGAGAAAATGGAAGGAGGATGCTAAACCTCGTTCACAGACTTCCGCAACACTTATCTATGAGATTTCAGAACTCGAGGTCTCAAACGATAAGAATGAATGGACAGACATCGGCTTCAACTATGTCGGATCACTCCTTGAGACAGACAGGGCTATGGCTGTCAAATGCCTTAAGAAATCAAACGCTATCCGAGAGTCTTATGAGAATAAGACTCTCGTAACAGACCATGTCGTAGCCTATGTGTCAGACACAAAGGCAATCACTCATATTGAGGATGCTTCTGACATTGAGGAAAGCTACGATGACGATGAGGCAGGATTCTAAGAGACTTGTTACCTAAACCCTGATAAGAGAGAGGTGAGCCAGTCACTCACCTTTCTCTTTTATTAAGAAATATTTTGAGGTGCATATATGGTAAGTTCAATAGAAGCTGAGAGCTTTCTCTTGCTCTTCAGGGGGAAGTCAAACACTTATGTCAAGAATGAACTTCCTAAAGAAAAGCCTGTGACAGGCGAGAAAATAAAGACAAATATTACGAGCAACAGTGGTGAGGTTAATTCCGAGCTCATCACACATCATTTGGACGGAGACTATGGCATAGGAATATGCCCTGTAAAGTCAGACGGAAAGTGCTTTTTCGGAGTCATAGACATAGACTATTACAAGAGCAATATACGAAAGGTTCTTGATTTCATAAACGATTATCAGTTGCCCCTGCTTCCGTTCAGGAGCAAGTCAGGTGGGCTTCACTGTTACCTAATGCTTACAAAGGCCGTGACAGCGAGACAAATGCGTAAAGCACTCGAGCAGATTGTGTACATGTTCAGCCTGAGCGAGCTTTACGGAAAGAACAAGGTGGAGATATTCCCTAAGCAGGACAAGGCCGAGGGTTTTGGCTCTGCCATAACCCTGCCTTACTTCAATGTCGGTAACGAGTACACTTATCTTATTGATGCCGAGGGGAACAAGGTATCTTTCGAGGAAGCCCTTGTCTACATAAAACATCATCTTACTACTTTGGAAGATTTGCAGAATGTCATCCACAACCTCCCTTATAATGACGCTCCGCCTTGCTTGCAACGCATACTTCTGACTGAGGCCGTTGGGACAGAGGACAGTGGCAGGAACAATTTTCTGTTCTCCTATGCCATTTACGCAAGGAAAAAGTATGGAGATGATTTTAATCGGTATGTCAGTGAAGTGAACGAGAGGATGGTTAGTCCTTTGGAGGAGAATGTCATAGAACAGATATGTAATTCTGTCAGAGGAAATGAATACACATATAAGTGCAAGGACATTCCGTGCAACGCCTTTTGTGACAAGACTGTGTGTCGCACAAGAGAGTTCGGGCTTGGCCGTGACAAGGGTCATTTCTCCAATGTGGATTTCAGCGGGCAGATTTACCGCTACAATGCAGAAGACCCTTATTATGTATGGCAGTTGCGTTTGCAAGGACAGAAAGACTGGGTTGAGGTTCGTTTCAAGAACGAGGGAGACATCCTTGAGCAGTTCAACTTCGCAAAGCTATGCGTAAGGTACTTGAACCATGCTCCAACTAGGGTAAACCCGAATGATTGGTATGCTATACTGAACACCGTGCTTCCACGAATCGTGAACATCGAGGTCAAGGCTGAGGTTGACACATCAGAGAAAGCCATGTTGCACAATGAGTTCATAGCTTACCTATCAAACAAGCAAGCCAAGCGTGATTCACCATATCAGATTCGGGCAGGATTGGCTTACTATGAGAAGAAGAATGGAGTCGGAAAGTATTACTTCCTGCACAACGGATTCATTGATTACCTTAACAACAGGAAAGTCCGCTTTGACCTTTCTGTTTTGGGTGACAACCTCAGGAGCTTCGGAGCCGAGCCTGACACATTCGTGTACTTTAACTCGAATGGTGAGCAGAGGAGCTGTCCTTGCTGGTCTAAGGTTGAAGACGAGGTCATAAAGAACGCTTACTATAATAATATCGAGGTAGCTGAGGGGGATTCTATGCAAGGTATTCAGCCTTTAGGATATGCCACTAACAAGGAGGAAGTTGAGGAGAAAGAAGCTCCTTACACGGAGGAGGATTTGAGGGATGCTGAGAATCTGTTCTAATGTTCTTCTTTTGTCAGGTGTGTCTAGCTTTGTCAATTATGTCACTGAGATAGCTAATGATATTGATACTGAGATTGAAGTGGCAAACACATGGAGTATAAACTACAGAGTGAACGCTGATGTCATAATATGTGGCTCAAAGTACATAGACTGCATAGGTAAAGAGGACTACGGAAAGGTGAGACTTGTGCTTAAGAAAGAAGAGACAGTTATGACTTTCATAAGGAAAGGCATAACACATTTTATCTTTGACTATACGGACAAAAGGGAAGTGGCTTTCTCTATGTTCATTGACAAGGATGATAAGCTAAAAGAGGACAAAGTCTCATTAAGTGACATAATATCTGAGGCTCATGTCAGTTTGTTCCATAATGACAGGTACTACTTCAACTTCACTTCTGGCACATTCAAGTATCAGGATGTAGGAATATACCTGAGGAAGAGTGAGAAAGAGTACCTTGCTAAATGGGTTCTTATGGGTAATAAGGACAATTCAAAGCGTATACTGCTCTGCAAAATGCGTAAGAGATTCGGAAAGGATTTCATGAAGGATGTGGACAGGAAAGGAAACTATACAAGGAGAAATATAAATGCTTAAGTTGGTCAGTTCTAAGAAGGACTGTGTGATTGTGGTCAACACAGAGACACAAGTTTATAAGGTTGTGGATATAGAGCTTGATATAATCTGCATAACTAAGGATTGTGCCAAGGCTGAGAATGTCTTCAACAACTATGACATTGAGGTCGTGCGAAGGGAAAGAAAGGCAATGTTCGACAAGTGGCTTAAGGCCTGCGTTAAATAAGGTAGGCATGTTATGTTTGAGGGAAAAGAAGTAAAGGTCTTGCTTGCCAATGCAGGGGCAGGAAAGACATCTAAGCTGATGGATATACTTTTTGAGGAGCTTAAGACAAGACGGCCTGAGGAGATAGCCTTCGTTACTTTCACGAAAAAAGGAGCAAGTGAGGGCTTGAGGCGTGCATGCAACAAGTTCAAGATTTCACCTGACGAGCTTCCTTATTTCAGGACATTGCACTCACTTACATTCCGTGCACTGAACCTGAACTTGAAGAATATCTTCGGAAGGATAGATGAACGGAAGTTCAACAAGGAGACAGGGTACTATCTGAACAGGTGTGATGTAAGTTCACATCCGTCCAAGGACTCCAAGTACCTTGACTTTTATGACCTTGAGAGGTCAAATGCCATGACAAGTAAACAACTTGCCGAGGCAGACATTGAAATTGGTTATTATCGTCAACTCGTACAGAAATATGAGGAATATAAAAATCGACAGCACCTCGTTGATTTTTTCGACTGCCTCATAAAGTATGTACGAGAGGGCGATTCTCTTCCCTGTAAGGTCGTTATGATTGACGAATGTCAGGACATAACTGCCTTGCAGTGGCAGGTAATAGATAAGGCTTTTGCAAATGCCGAGCATATATATGTAGCAGGGGACGAGAATCAGAGTATCTACACTTATGCGGGGGCCCGACCTGATTACCTCATAAGTCTTGCAAACAAGCACCCTAGAATAGAGCTCAGTGCCTCATACAGGCTTCCTAAGAATGTCTACAATGTTGCTAAAGGTATTGTTGGAATGATTCAGGAGAAGACTGACAAGGCCTTTAATTTCAAAGAAGGTAATATAGACGGAAATGTGGTGTCCTTGAATAACTTGGACAGACTCAAGAACTTCATGCATTTTGACGAGCTGAAGGACGACAAGGTATGCCAGTGGTATCTTCTTGCAAGAAACAACTGCTTCCTTGACAAGTACACTAAGCTCCTCGAGGACAATCTCATTCCTTACTGGAACTCTGACGGGTTCTTTATGGGCGGGGAAATTATGAGCCGAATCAAGGACTACAACGGATTTGCCCTTGAGGGATACAAGACTCCTGACAAGAGGGAAAAGTTCAGGGAGAAGTTTGGGGTCATTGATTTCTCCGTACCGTTCTATGAGACAAATCTCTTCACTGAGGGCAGGAAATGGGTCTATGCCTCTTACATAGAGAAGTACGGGCTGGACAAGTTGCAGGAAATGTGCAAGTGGAATCCACAGGTTCTCGTTAGTACGATACACTTCGTCAAGGGTGGTGAGGCCAAGAATGTGGCAATCTTGCTTGACTCTACTGCAAGGTCTTACGGAGAGATTTATGACAACTTGGACTCTGAGCTCAGGGTTTTGTATGTAGGTGTCACAAGGGCTAGGGAGAACTTGTTCCTGATAGATAGCAAGAGCAATTTCGGCTATGACAAGTTGTTCAATGTCATTAAGGATGAGAATGACTTGAAGTGGTAAGCATGCTAGTTCTTGACGATAAATTAAACTAAGTGTAATATACATAAAGGAGAAATAAGAATGAAAAAAAAGAGATGGTATATCAGCGGGGCAGTTTCTAGTGACCCTTTCTATCGGGGGAAATTTGCTTATGCTGAGTTTCAGCTCAAGAAGTGTGGGCTTAGGGTATTGAATCCAGTAAAGCATGAGAAAGACGGTAAGGAATGGGATTATTACCTGAGAAAAGACATCAGGAAGCTTACGAAATGTCAGGGCATAATACTGCTTGATGATTGGAAGAGCAGTGAGGGAGCCAGGCTTGAGCTAACGATAGCACTGGGACTAGGTTTTGATGTCATGAAGTTTAATCACATGACAGGCTCATGCAAATTATTATCAATCAGAGAGGATAAATAAATGAAAAGAATAATTGGTCTTGACTGCGAGACATACGACCCCCTTTTGAAAACAGCAGGGTGGAGCTGGAAGTACGGACAGGGTTATATTCTCAACACTGCTCTGTACTACGAAGGTCACTACGAAACTCAGCACAGGCTTATAGATGTAGTGAATCCAAACGGAGACCGTATCAGTAAAGAAGAGATAATAGATGATGTGCTTGTAGGTGAGGAACTCAAGGTAATTGCAGGAATACACAATGCTAATTGCCCTTACACTGAACAAACAAGGAAATCTCAGAATGAGGAAATTATTTCCCTGTTGAAGAGTCCTGATATCTGCATTGTCGGGGCGAACTTGATATATGACATTGGCTGGCTTCTGTACGAGTATGATATGTCAACTTACGATGTCAAGTGCTCCTTTGTCGATGTCCTTCAGGCAGAGGCTATCCTTGACGAATTCGGAGTGCACTCACTTGAATCTGTATCTTGGAAGTACCTTAAGTACGGTAAGACAAAGGACAAGATTGAGGAATGGGTTCGTGAGAATGTGTCAAAGAAAGGAGACTTCCGTCAGTATCTTAAAGATGCTCCATGGAATAAGCTCGTTGAATATGTTTCAGGAGATGCAAAGAATCCTGTTAAGGTTTGGAGAAAACAGCTTACACTACTGAAACAGCAGGAATTGTGCAAGAGAGCCAAGATGGAGTTTGACTGTATACTACCTACTCTTCAAATGACCATGACAGGTATGCCTATTGATGTTGAACAAAAGAAAAGGAATCTTGAGGTCCTTATAAAAGCTATTGACAGCCTGCATAAGGAGTTCATTGAAAAGTACAATCTTCCTAAGTTCAGGGTAACAGCTTCAAGAGACATTGCTTCATTCCTTGATTCGCACAATGTACCTTATAAATATAAGATTACCCTTACTGGATATGATGGAGAGAAGTTCAAGAACGGAGATGAGACAGACAGAGCTTACATGAAAGCAAAGCAGATTGTTTCTCAGTTTCGTCTTATGAAGGGAAAGCCAGTTGCTTTTGTTCCGAAAGAAATGGTAGAGCGGACAAGCGACCTCCTTTCTGAAGAAGGATTCCTATTTAGTGCTTCTCCGAATGTTGACAAGAAATATTTTGAATCAAAAAGGGAAACTTATCCAGAAGTAGACCTTATTGCTAACTGGAAACTTGCAGAAGGAATTAAGTCAAAGATTCTCGGTGAGAAGTATAACAGGTTCTTATGTGAGAACTTTAAGGGCGAGACTGTAATCAAACCTCAGTTTAAGATTACAGATACAACATCTTTCAGGTATTCTTCTGTTATGCCTAATGGTCAGCAAGTTCCTTCAAAGGGAGGATTTAAGCTCCATGATGCTTTTGGAAAAGAGATAGAATACAGTTTCCCGAAGTTGACTCGGGCCTTGTTCACTGCAAGCAAGGGATGCGTGTTCGGTAAGATTGACTATGGTCAGATTGAGTACCGACTTATTTGTAACATAGCTTGCGGAAAGTCAGGGGAAGAAGTAAGGAGACAGTATGCTGAGAACCCGCACATGGACTTCCATCAGTATGTAGTCGACCTTACGGGCCTGTCACGAAAGTATGCTAAGAACATGAGCTTCGGAGTAAGTTTCGGAATGGGCTTACCTTCCATGGCTGAGAACTTTGGCTGGACTATGGAGAAAGCGGAGGAGATTTCTGAGGCTTACCATGAGCACATGCCTTTCGTAGCCCCTACCCTTGCCCTAGTCGGAGATGTGGCAAAGGAAAGAGGTTACATCAAGACCATATACGGAAGTCATGCACGGTTGCCTGACAAGAAGAAAGCATATACAATGCTTAACCGCTATACACAAGGGTCGGGAGCTGAGTGCCTTAAATTGGCAATCATTACCGCTTACAAGGAGGGAGTATGGGAACAACTCAAAGTGGCAAACACAGTCCATGACGAGCTTAACATGCCTTACCTTGAGCCTACGGAAGAGAAGATGATAGCACTTTACCATATGGCTGAGATTATGCGTACTGCCATGCCGAACCTGAGAGTGCCATTGGAGGCCTCACCTGAGCTTGGTGACAACTGGGCTTCAACGAAAGAAGTCACTGAGTGGATTGAGCTTCGTGACAAGGGAGATGAGGCTTGGCTTAATGCCTCTGACAACCTTAAGAAAGCCGTGAACATCTGTGATAAGCTCTTAAAGGAAGGGAAGGTTTCAACTTAAGGCATAAAGTTATATAATCAGTTAAGAGGTAATTGAAATGACATTTCATAAAGAAGTAGTGAAGACAGCCGTGACTGCCGATGAGATTTCAGAGAGTGTTTTGTCAGAAGGCATTTACGGTTACTTTGCAAATGATGCAGAGTCTCTAAAGAGTGCTGTTACTTTGAACAGGACTTCGGCAAGATGCCTGTATGGCAGGCTTACGAAGATTATGAAGGCTGACAACCGCTCGAGGTTTGTGCTGGACAGGGGAGACTTTATATTTGCACTGTTCTACCCTACTGACAGCTTTCTGAATACTGAAAGATACTGATAAACAACAGGAGGAAAAGATGCAAGTAAGACTTCTTAACAAAGACCCTCTGTATGATTACAGGGAGGCCTGCAAGGTGACACAAGGGGTTGTCTTAGGTCAGGAGAACATGAAAAGGCCTAAGAATGAGGTTGAGTGGTGGATAAAGCAAATTGTGGAAAACCACTCAACAATCAGATGTATTCGTTTCAGAATCTTTGATGAACAGCCAAAGAGTGTCATAATGCAGTTGATTCGTGCGACCAAAGGACACCCACAGCCTTATGTTCAGAGCTCAAGGCCTGACTGGACAGGAAAGGAAAGGTCAAGTGACCCTTATGAACTTAAGATGTACATTCAAGACCACACTGCCGAGAGCTTCATTGAGATGGCAAAGCAGAGGCTGTGCTTGCGTACTGAGACGAACACAAGGAAAGCCATGGCAGACATCGTTGAGATGCTCAGGAACAGTGAAGAGCCTTTCCTACAGGCAGTCGGGTGGTGCTCGTCCCCTGCTTGTGCTTGGCTGGGCAGGAGATGCCCTGAGGTTAAAGGGTGTGGTTTAAGAGTAACAAAGATGGGTCAGGAAGTAATTGACTTTATGCACCAAATGACAGGAGGAAAAGAAAATGATTAACGAAAACTCAGCAAGGGCTCTGCTCAGCGTTCCTACACCTGAGGAGATGAGGAAGAGGGAACAGATGATAGAAGCAACTGAGAAGTACGAAACAGAGTTAAAGGAAAAAGGGTCAGCTCCAGTCTCATCGTCTCAGGAGAGCATAGCAAAGATTATGGATGCAATGAAAGACCTTCTTTTGTACAAGAACAAGATGTATGGTGACTCTGCCTTGAAACCAATAGGCATCTTCACCAAACACATCAGGTCAGTTCCTGTCAATACAGCTTCCATTCTTGTCCACCTTGATGACAAGCTCGGAAGGGTCAGGAGCGCCCCTAACTTGAGAATCAATGATGTCTCGGACATTATCGGTTATTGTACACTCCTGCTCATCAGCATGGGAGCAACTAAAAAAGACATTGAGAAGTTTAAGGACTAAGGAGAATAAAATGTTAGGCTTTAATGAGTATCAGAAAAAAGCACACGAGACTGCTGACTATCCTGAAGGAAAAGTGGTTGACACAAAAGAGGGTGTTGAACATTACATCAATTATCTCTACCCTGCCTTGGGCTTGACTGAGGAAGCGGGAGAGGTTGCAGGAAAGTATGCCAAGGCTGTAAGAGATAATGCGGGTGTTATTGATGAGAAACGAAAGCAGGAAATCGTCAAGGAGCTTGGGGATGTCATTTGGTTTATCTCTGAGCTTTGCACGAACCTCGGGGTATCCTTGAGTGATGTCGCACAGAAGAACCTTGACAAGCTGGCTTCACGGAAAGAAAGAGGGGTTATACATGGAAGCGGAGACAACAGGTAAGCACTCAGGCAGGCCTCTTTCTGACAAGGAATATGCCGAATGGCAGAGAGCTTTCGCTGAGATTGAGGAAATCTCGGATTCCCTTAAAAAGGTTAAGGTGAAGAAAAAATAAGGTAAAAATCGTGTGGCGACACACGATTTTTATTGACAGTGTTTTATACTAGGTATAAAATAGTATTTGTAAGAGAGATGAAGAAGGAGTAAATTATGACATTAGCAGAGTACCAATACGAAGAATACAAGGCAGACATAGACTTAATCGGAATGATGACTAAGCCTGAGGAAGAAGAGCACAAAGAGCAAGCAAGTAATGAACTGGAGGAAGAAGTCGTAATACCTGATAATCTTAGGCATTTACTGGCAAAATGGGAAGCCGCTGTATGTGAAATACGAGCAGAGAATAAAGTCTGTGAAAATAATATGTATATATCACAGCTTTGCGACAAGCTGGAGAACAGTATGGTCGCCTATTCAAAAGGCAATGTAGAGTTCGCTCATTTTAGAATATAAGGGAGGAGTAAGCAATGAATTACTGGTCAGGAGTAATATGTGGTTGCTGTGTCTCAGCAATATTGTTTACAGTGCTGATGCTCACGGTGATTGAGCAGAACAATGCACTGAAACAGCAGGTAGATGAATTAAGAGATGTAGTTCAGGAACACGAAATGATACTCAGCTCAGATTACCTCAGAGGTGCTACTGAATTCTATATGTGGAACAGGGAGGAAGAGAAATGACTAGATTTGCATTTAAGTGTACTAAATGTGGTGCAGTTGAGTACAGTAATACCCTTAGAAGAGTCTCAATGAGGTGCTCAAAGTGTGGAGCCTTTAATATGCTCAGGAGTGCTAAAAATGACAGATGAAGAAGCAAAGACTTCGGTTAAGCCAATTCCTATATGGAAATGGGTTTTACTTCACTTCTGTCCTACTTATATAAGCTATGATACAGAAGGTGATATTGCTTGTGTATTTTTTCAAAGGTTCTTTTCAAGCACATTTACATCATGCGTACAGATTACTTTTGTATCTCAACAGGCAACTTGCTCAGGTCAAGTAAATTAACAAGGAGGCAGAATAATGAATAACTATGTTTATTTGGGATTTGAGCTACGATATTTCAGTTCCCTTGAACAGTTATTAAACAGGAGGTAAAAATGACTAAAGAAGAACTTGAAACAGAAAATGCAGAACTAAAGGCTAAAAAGATACCACAGCTTGAGAAAAAAGTTGCAAGTATTCGTGGCACTCACTCTGTAGATTGTAAGAAACTCAAGGCAAGGACTGAGCAAGTCGAGAGACTGAAAACTGAAAATGCTGAGCTGAGAAATCAGGTCAGCGCCATGTCAAAGGCTTTGGCACTCAATGTACCAGAGTGGCATGATTTACGGAAAGACCAAAATGATTTACCTGACAATAGTCGTTATGTTTGGACTAATGTAGGAGCTGGCTATTACGATGGTGAACTTTGGTGGTGTGATTTTGGTAGACTGCAAAATGTAGTTGCTTGGTGTGAACCGAAGTTCGAGGAGGAAGAAAATGAAGATTAAGAAAATATTAAAACTTTATAAAGAACTTCTTAGGTTAAGACAAGAAGTAAAGACATTGAAATCAGACTCGTACAGAGTGAACCAAAATTATGATTCCTAACATTCATAGTATTGAAGTTTATTACGGACTCAGGGATGTGTCTAGAAGACCTGTAGCAAACTACATACACCAAAGAATGTCTGACCAAATGAGAATCAAATTAGTGGATGATTTATCCAAACAGGGGTACATTCGCAAGGTACAAGATGACGATGTAATGGAGGTAAGCAAATGCAATTAGCTCATGAATGGCACGAGACGGCCAAGGAACTTCCTAGAATAGGGGAAAGGCATGGTCTTATGGCCTTCTCATATGTCGTTGAGGACGAGGAAGGAAACAGGTATCAGTTAGGTTATGGAATAGCAATGAAATGCTATACTTACCCTACAGGTCTTCCTTGTCCTCTCCCTAAGAAGTGGAGATACATAGACTCAAGGCTCTCGGAGAAGACATTGAAAGTCTGAGGAGATAATATGGAAACAGTTTTACTTAATTTGTTTGATTCTGTGTGTAATTGTTTGTTTCAAGCCGTCAGTTACCTTGAGTGTATTCGTAATCATTACAGGTTTTATTGATATAGTCCCGCTGATAAAACGAAATAGGGAATTCAACATATCTTATATCGTCAGCATGACAGGGATAGTAATCGGTGTATATCATATCTGTACTCTGTAAGAAGCAACAAAGGAGATAATATGAGTATAACTACAGAAGAGCTAAGAAAGCTGGATTTCTCTGACTGCAAGGATGAACAGCAGTTCAAGATGAAGTACATCAGGGAAGTCCTGAAGCCACAGTTCTCAAGGGTTTTCTGCATTGAGACGGAGGAGACAGTAAGGGGCTTTCCTGATGCCATGTGCTTCCTTCTTGGTACACCTCCCTTTCAGCCTTGTGCTTATTTCTATGAGTTCAAGTATTCTAATGCTCAAGGAAAGATTAAGTTTCAGCCGACACAGCCGTCTTTCTACAAGGCAAATGATGAGGTCATGCACATTACAATTATTGCCTACAACAAGAAGACAAATAAGGTGCATGAGTTCCCTGCAAGCTGTCTTTTTGATAAAGACATTCATTATCACATGAACGAAAAGGCTGAGGTTCAGCTGTAAGGAGGAAGATATGCGTTGTCTTATAGTAAGCCTAGAAAGCTTTCAGAAAGGCGAGATACCCGAGGAGGTGAAGAAATATATTCTTGCAAACAAGGGTGACATATTCACGATTCTTGATGAAAGCTCAAAGATAAAGACAAACAATCCATGCAAGGAATCAAAGAAGAGCAAGCGGACACAGGCTATATTGAGGCTGAACAAGTTCGGACAGAGGTGCATACTCACAGGAACTTTCATGTCAAAGTCTCCTGTCAATGCTTATGACCAGATGAACTTTCTTTCTCCTGACTTCTTCTCTGAGTCCATATATGCCTTTGCTGAGCACTATGAAGTCCGAAGGTCACTTCCCTCTGTTCGCGGAGCGAGAATCACAATCACCCAGAAGGACTATGAGACAATCAGAAAACGCTTAGTACGATGCAAGGATAATCCAGCTTCCCTTGCTGGCGTTATGGACTCAATCCACTCATTCTATGGTATCAGTGCTGAGGACTGTATACACATACTTAAGCATGAGGAGTACACCCCGAACAAGAACATGGATGAGCTTTGGAAGAGAATCGGAGACACTTGTCTTAAGGTAGACCGAAAGACTTCTACTGACCTTCCTCCAAAGGTCTATAAGACTTACAGCGTTCAGCTGACGGCAGAGCAGAAGAAGCTTTACTTACAGCTTCAGAACCAGTATTGTACTGACCATATTACGGTAGACAACGGCCTTAAGCTTTACCTCCGCTTTCAGGATGTCTGCAACGGCTATGAGCCTATTGACCATGGAGACACCATAGACGAGAATGGAAAGGTAAGGCACAATGTTGAGCTTAAGCCACTTTCCGTGAATCCGAAGCTTGACATGCTTGAGGAAGTCCTTGACGACATCGGAGATAAGCAGGTCGTAATCTGGTGCAGTCGCTCGAAGCTTCTTTATGATGCTGAGGAGCGTATGCGTTCCCTTGGCTACACTACGGCAGTCTATGATGGAAAGGTAGACAAGAAGCTTCGTGAGAGCGGATATGAAGGGTTCTCAGAGGGAAAGATTCAACTCATATTCGTCAATCAGGCCTCTGGAGCTTACGGACTTGATGGTCTCAAGGAAGCTGACTATGCTGTTTACCTCTGCAACTCGTACTCCGTGGAGCAGAGGGCTCAGAGCGAGAATCGTGTGTACAGGGGAGTGATTACCAGAAGCAAGTACATCATTGACCTCACTTGCACTGGAACTTGCGAGGACAGGGTTACTGAGGCTTTGAAGCAGGGAAAGGAGCTTCTAGACATGGGAACTACTGACACTGAGCTGTTCAAGTATTATGGAGAATAGCAAACAGGGATTGACATTTTATACTAAGTATAATATACTTAGTATTGTAAGGAGGTTGTACATGATTTTATGCTTGTGTTTAATCTTATATATAATCGGGTGCTGCCTTGAAGCCTCAGGAAGTGACTGGGAACAGTCTGAGAGGAACAAGGAAAGGAGGCACAGGGAGCTTATGGAAGCACAGAGAAAACGGAAAACCATAACAAGACGGAGGGTTCTTCGGGATGAGAAAGGAAGATTCGTTGCCGAGGAAATCAGCGTGGAAGGAGACATAGATGGCTGAGAAAAAATTGTGGGCACATCAAGCTTATGCCATTGACAAGTATAAGGACAGGCCTTATTTCGGACTTCTCTTCGACATGGGCATGGGCAAGACACTGACTGCTACACGGATAGCTGAGGAGAAAGAGAAGCCTGTCCTGATAATTGCTCCTAATGCACTCTGCAAGCAGTGGAAGGGTGAGCTTACTGACAAAAGCGATGAGAGGATAACTACAAAAGACTGGGAGGTAGTTATGTGCACTTCTAAGACCAAGAACACGGTTAAATTTAAAAAAGCTCTTTCTGAGCTTTGTGGAGAATAACATGGCACTTGAAGAAAAGATTTCAGAGCATTTGGGGAAACCCTATGTCTACTTGAAAGACCAGAAGAAGTTCCTCTGCTCCAATGGAGTTATATTTACTTTAGAAGAGTATAAGAACGGAATCGACATCAACAAAGAATATGAGCGCAGGGCAAAGGAGGACGAGCTTTATGACTACAGTTATGCTAAGAATACAGGACTTCTTAGAAAAAAGAAGAATGAGAGAAAGGATGAAGAAATTCCTGAGATAATCATGCAAAATGCTGTTATATCCGAAAATACCAGTGACAAGCACAACTTCACTGAAAGTACAGAAACTAACAGCGAAGCACTTAATAGATTTTGGAACAGCAAAATCAGTTACCCTTTCGGATGGAACGAAAATAACACGAACAGACAAGAAGAAAAGCAAGGGAACACTGTCCTTATCATTGTAACTCTGCTCAGTCTCACCTCACTCATAAGCGGGTACATCTCGACACTGCATACGGCTATATACCTTTATGACTATGTCGATGTGTTTTCCTCTTGGCTTATGAGCACTTCTGTCACGACTTACAATGCCACGGCTTTTGAGGTTGCAGTCATATTCAAGGGCAAGAAACGGTTTGGGCTTACATTCGTGTTCATCATGCTGTGGAGCATGGTCACTTTGTTCTCAATGGCAACGACCATATCTGTCTTCTATGGCAGGTTCAACTTTACTGAGACACAGCTCGCTGAGGAGAACAAGCAGTCTGACTCAAACCGACTGTCTCTTGAATTACTTCGTACTAAAGAAAAGGACTTAAGGGAGTCAATCTCCTTTAAGAAGCAGGACATTCAGTACAGGCAAGAGCATGATTATGCAACGACAGCAGTACGGACTGAACTTAACGGCTTACAAAAAGAGCTGCAGGAAAACCTCTCAGAGCAGGAGAGGCTCTTGAAGGAAACACCCGAGGCAGTACAAACAGAGGTCAAGCGGAAAGAGAGCCTCTTTGGTTTCCTTGGCCGTCTACTTCACATCGATGGTGGCGTGCTTGAGTTCATAATGTCGACACTGTCGGCTGTATTCGTGAACCTCATTAGTCCACTCTCACTTACAGCAGTCACTGAACTTTTGAAAAAGAAAGCTTGACAAAATAAAACAAACTTAGTATAGTTATAAGTAATAGGAGTGAAGCATGAGAACTATACAGAATATGAATGAAATCACCATGAAGGTAAGAGAGAATGAGCTCATTGAGGGCAAATGGCTCAACTACAAGCTTCTCTCGAAGAAACTCGGAGAGATTGAAAACGAGAAAAACCTTGGCTACAAAAGCCTCAGAAACCACCTGTACAATTCCACTGCCTGTGGTAAGTACAATATCAAGGAAATAGTAGGGCTTAAGTGCATTGATGTCGATGACCCGATGAAATCAACAGCTTCCCTTGTACTGACATTTGAGAGGGTTTAGTATGTGGAATAAGATTATAAAGCTATTCATTTACCTTGGCATAAACATTCTGTTCTTCTTACAGCTGTTCTTGCTCAGTATCTTCCTCACGAGTCCGTTGGTCAGTGTAACAATGCTTGTACTTAACAGTCTCTGTAAGTCTAAGATATACATACTGATTTGGGTTGCACTGAGCACGGTCTTAGCCATTATGCTCTGTGTAAGGGTACTCTGGAAAGTACGTAAGATGAATGGTAAATAAAGAAAGGGAGCTTTAAGCTCCCTTTTTCATAGTATTATGAATACTATCATGAGGACAGCAAATATGACAGAGGATGTCCCAGTCACGGTTACGGCTTTCTCAAGCCTCTCCTGCCTCTCCTCGGCTTCTTGCAACTGCTCTTCGTAAGATGTCCTCTGCTCGTTGTAATCGTTCTTCACATCGTTCAACTGAGCCTCGACACTGCTCAATTCCTGTCTGGACTCTTGTATTGCACTCTGTATCTCCGAGGCTTCCTCGTCTGTCAGAATTACCTCTGCGGAGCAGGTAAAGCAGGACGGTGAGAAGCACGACAGAGAGGACAGCGCCAACAATACTAAAAGCAGTCTTAATCTTTTCGAGCACAATTTATCCTCCTGTAATTACCCTTCCTTAGAGAACTTGCCAGTAGCAATCAGTCCTGCTCCCATTGACACAACCCATTGGAAGTTTGGCTTGCCGAGGAAAAATCCTACGAGGCCTGCGATAATAATTGCAAACCCGAGCACTTTGGTTAGGTCACAATCCCAATCCCTGTCAGTGAACAGGGAAGTAAACCAGTTTTTCTTTTTGTTTTCTGTTTCTGTTGTCTCTTTGTTTTCTGTTTCTGTTGTTTCTTCCATTTTTAATTTCCTGATGCTTTTATCCATAAGGCGATTATTTCGGGCAGTTTCCCCAAGAACATACCACCCAAGCCAGTTGCTATGAAAGCAAGAATTACCTTGTACCGCTTGGCATACTTAGATTCCTCAGCATGCTTCAGCGTATCAACATCACCGACAAGGTTGTTCTGCACGGTCTGCAAGTTGCTTGCCTTGGCCATGAACTTAGTCTCCAAGTCGGTGATAGCCTTGCTACATTCAGCCAAGTCACGCTTGTAATCGGCACGAACATCCTGAATCTCATGCAAAATCATCTCACGCTCTGTACGCTGGGCCTCCTTGAAGTTGACCATATCGGTCTTTATAGAAGATACATCTTCCTTGATGCCCATGAGAAGCTCAATTATGTTAACTTTGCTTGTTGACTCAGGCATATCCTTTTCCATTACTCAGCTACGAACACAGCAGTATAGACTCTTGTGCTCTCTCCCTCTGCGGGTGGTGTGACAGTAGTCTGCAACAGCTCGTTGGTTGATACAGACTCTCCGTTGACTTCCCAATGGTCAAATGTAAATCCGTCCTTTGCCACGGCAAGGAACTCAGCCTCAGCATTGGCCTCAGTCTCTCCGCTTGTCGGGAAAGCGATACAACCGGCAGAAGAAGCCTCGGAAGGCTCTACGGCAGAAGTCCAAGCAACATCTGACAGCTTGAATGTTGCGGTGAACACGGCAGTGTCAAGACCGTCAGAAAGTTCAGGCATAGTGTAGTTAAGTGTTGCCTCAGAGCTGATTTCAGTTCCGTTGAGCTTCCAAGAAACGAACTCATAGTTTCGGGCAGGGATAGCCTTGAGCTGAATCATGTCACCTACATGAATTTTACCTGTTGCTGGGGTTGCGATTGAGCCTCCTCCGTTCTCTGCCACTACGGCATTGAAGAGGATTTCAGTAGGCTCGTCCTCAACAAGTGTCCTGATGTTTTTCTTGACAAGGAAAGTCTGTGTAACAGATGATTCTGTCTCAGGAGTTTCCATGTTCTCAAGAGCCTGCACAAGGTTAAGTGCATTGATGTCCTCGATGCTTCCGTTCTCGTGCGTAATTCTGTAAGCGTTGAATACTTTAGCCTGCATATTTTTCTCCTTATCTGTTTACATTCCCCAGTCGGTCAGCCCAAGCCTCCCATGGCTGTGAATAGTAATCAAACTTAACGAACCTGTTCAATACATTTCCTATGACGGACGGAAGTCCTATCACAAAAAGATAAAGCCAGCCAAGATAAACCGACTGCTTCTGATGTCCTTTCTCATGCCTTACTGCCTTGGTCGTAACCACCCTGTCACAGTCAAACAGAATATAGTTCCCGAGGCTCGTGCCCCTGTTACAGAGGTATTTCACTGTGTAGTATTTTGCATAACCACAAATAACGTGCTCAATCTTGCTCTTACAGTTCACGAGCAGAATGGCAAGTGCAAGGAGGTTCTGTGGTAACTGCCACAGGAACAGAAGGACGGCCTTAATTTTCATAGTACCACCTCATTGACTCTAATTTTCCGTACCTGACGGTATTCGATTTACCGAGGGAATCAAAAGTTACTTCCTTGGATTTGCTGAGCACAACGAAGTGTCCGTACTTATATACGAAACGGCCAAACACGAAAGCAACATTGTCAGGGATAAACTCGTCAGCCCCATGGTGTTTTCCATCGTAAGAAACATTAAGATTGAACAGTGAGGCAAGGGCATTGTGGTTCTGAATCTCAGCCTCACCTATGTCATCATAGTCTCCGTCACCGTTGATGTCACCTGAGATTATTCCCTTTCCCTCTGCAATATGCCATATATTGTTAAGCTCAGCCCTTCCGCTCTCTCCCTCGAATACTTTGGGAGAGGCTTGAGCAAAGCACAGGAACAGACAGCCATAGTCGTTTATTACTTTCAAGAGTCCTTTGTCTGTCTGCAAGATACCTTTGAGCATAAATAAAAGCCCCCTTAACGACATTATAGGTCATAAGGGGGCTTTATGCAAGTTGTCAAGCAGTATTTGACAGCTTAGCTATTTCTTAACTGTAGCAAGAACTTCCTTAGGGGTAGGGAAATCAACGATAGCAGGGCTTGCTCCGAGGGGTCGGAAGTAGGGCTGTGAGTTCATCACATTCTTCGCACAGATGTTCTTGTTACAGCTGTAGCCGAAGTGCTCGGGTCGTGTCTCTCCCCAAATGACCGTGACATCCTTACAGACACCTGTGGCAAGATGCTGTAGTGAGGAGTCTGTGCATACAACTTTGTCAGCATGTTTGCAAAGCTCGTGGAACACAAGATAAGGAGCCTGAACTTTGTCAGCTCCGTTGTAACTCGGCTCATTCGGAAGGGCGAAGTGAAGGATTCTGTGCTGTGGGTATTCCTTGTGCAAGAGGTCAATAAGCTCCTGCCCCTTGTAGTAGTTCCGTTTCAATCCCTCATTGTGGTCAGAGTAGGGAACAGGGTTTCCCTTGTCGTCAAACTGAGGCATGAGTGGTGATTGTCCGCCACAGAACTGAACCAAGATGAATTTCTGGCCGTTGAGCTGTCGGAGAAGCTCGTTTACCTGCAAAGAAACATTCGGAAGCTCATCATACCGCTCAATGCAAGGAACCATGTCCATCGCTTTCTCTGACAGCTTGATACCAAGCTCCTCAGCCCAAGCATCAAAAAGGTGAACCTGCTTCTTGATGAACTTCTGGTTCGTGTAAGGCTCTTTCCAAAGCACATCACAATCATCGTCAAGGCACAACTGCTGGTACAGCATCGCAACCTGACCTATAGGGAAAGCATCAGTTACATAAGGACAAGCTTTGAAAACATCGAAATAAGGTGAGAGGACATAAATCTTCTCATATTTCTTTGAGAGTTCTTTCAAGATTGCCGTGAACATGACATTCTTTCCTAGTCCTCCCTCAACCGTAACTACACATTTCTTTGCCATTCTTTTCCTCCTGAATTGCATTAGTTAAGCTCAGTATATAATACCGAGCATAACTTGTCAATTAGGCGATTGTAGTAAGTGTTGTACAGTGACACCAGTAAAGCTTGTTATTGCAAGTGAACAGGTAGTTATTACACTCGGAGCCAACATCCTTGCTTCCAATAGCAAAGTCAAAACTACATTTTGCACACAGATTAGCACCAACTATTGTTTGATACCTCACATCTGAAGAAGAAGGCCCACTAGAATCACCTATGATTGTATTGTGACTACCAGTAGCAATATCTAGACCACTGTTCCAACCTATGAATACATTGTTAGAACCAGTGGTATTTTGTGGGCCACTGTTCCAACCTATGAATACATTGTATGAACTACCAAGATTGCATTTTCCACTGCACATACCAATGAAAGTATTTCTGCTACCTAAGTTAGCGAGCCCACTATAATTACCTATGAAGGTGTTACCATCACCTGTAATGTTAGCCCCACCGCTACTTCTGCCAATGAATGTGTTAGATGCGCCTGTAGTGTTATTACAGCCACTGCACACACCAATGAATGTATTTTCACAACCACTTTGGTTCCTACACCCAGCTAATTGTCCTATGAATGTATTATAGTTACCCGTAGAATTGCCAGAGCCAGCTAATTGCCCTACGAATGTATTATAGCTACCTATAGAGTTGCCAGAGCCAGCTAATTGCCCTACGAATGTATTATAGCTACCCGTAGTGTTAAAACGCCCACTACAATAACCTATGAAGGTGTCGGAAAAGCCAGTCGTGGTTGCCATACCACTCCTACTACCTACGAAGGTATTCCTGTTACCAGTGGTATTACAGTAACCACTGTAAGCACCAATAAATACACTTGCATCAACTCTGTTACAAATACCAGCCTTGCTTCCGATGATAACTGTTTCTATAACTGTACAGTTACAGCTCTCGCACATTGCGTTCTTTCCGATAACGACATTGTCTGAGGAATTACCTGCAATCGCCTGAGCCGTGTTGTTTCCAATCAAGACATTGTTACAGCCTGTCGTGATAGCCCAGCCAGCGTTGATACCAAGACCGAAGTTCTCACAGCCTGTGGTAAGGCCACAGAGTGCCCTGGCTCCAATGGCCGTGTTGTAGAGGCCTGTCGTAAGACTGGCGAGAGCACTCGCCCCGATAGCGGTGTGGTCAGAGCCTGTGGTAGAGTTCCTGAGTGCATTGTAGCCGATTGCAGTCACATTGCTTCCTGTTGTGACAAGACAGCCAGCGTTCATTCCGATAGCCGTGTTCTGTGAGCCACTGTTAAGATAGCGTAGAGTATTCGGGCCTATAGCTGTATTGTAGGCTGAGTTAGAGTTAGATGCTCCATAAAGGGCATAGATTCCAATGGCAATGTTGTAGTCACCGTAGTGACTTGCTCCTGCCTGAGTTCCGATTGAGACACCGTAGTTTCCGAGTGCACGGGCAGTATAGCCGATTGCGACTGACTGCACATAGCTTTGGGCATAGGAGTTAGCGTTCTCTCCGATTGACACTGACTTTGTTCCAGCTGTTGCAGAAGAGCCGATTGCCACGGAACAACTGCAAATTGCATCGGCTGACTTGCCGATTGCCACAGCGTTTATTCCAGCCTTCACAGAAGGGCCGATTGCCACGGAGCAGAGACAGCTTCCGTTGGCTGACTTGCCGATTGCCACGGCTTGTGTTCCAGCAGAAGAGCCTGCCCCTGCCTTGAAGTTGTCATCAACACAGACCGCATACTGGCTTCCGCCACTGATATTGACCCAGTCAGTGCCATTGTACATGATTCGGTTGTTCACGAGGTAATGAACATATCCTGATACAGCGGTGGCAGAGCCTGTTCCTGTGGCAGAGTCAAACCAGCCCTCAGTGGTTACGATATATGTGTCACCAATATCTCCTGTTCCGCTTATGAGGCTTCCTGTAGCTCCGTCACTGCCAGTCCAAGTGTTTGTGGATGCGTTCCAAGTTCCTTTCAGCTCCAGTGCTGACTCAGGAAGCTGTGAGTACGGAATACGGCCATTCTCGTCAAGGGTGGCAATGCCATTGCTGGCTCCGAGGGAAACCTTGAAAGATGATATGAGTGCCTTGAGATTGTCATGTACCTTGTTGAGGTTGTAAGAGCCTCGTGCAAGGAAATGATTCATCAACATTCGTGTGATGGAAGAAGCCTGTGCCCTCCACCCCTTGTCGATAATCGTCTGGTTCACTTTCATTACTGTGGCAGTGCCACTCGGTATGTTGTTGTCTCGCTCTGGGTCATAGTCATCCACACCCTGCTGTATCTCCGAGCTGTTGTATGCTTCCTCAGTATAGGCGAACCTTGCAACCTTATTGTCAGCAAGGCCAGTCTCACTTTCAAGCAATGTCGTCAAATCGTCATTGAGTGCCATTTGTCTTCTCCTTTTAATTCTGTATTAAAATATATTGCTTAAATTTCATTTGAGCAAGGTATTCAAGAAGGAACAGTCTCTGCTCTTTGTTCTCAATGTCAGTCTCTGCATTGTAATTATAGTGAATGAGGTAATGGTTCCCGCTGTTCGCAACGGAGAAGTCTGTGATTAAGACAAGCCTGGAAGGACACAGAATCTCGACAATCCTCAGGAATGATGCAAACGAAGCTCCGTTGTACCTAATCCACTGCAAGGCCTTGTACAGCGACAGGTAAAGCTGTGGGTTTATGCTCTGATAGCTCAGCTGTGTTCCCTCTGAAAGGAAAAGGAATGTGTCACCATAATACTCAGAATAAGCCACTCCCTCAGGTGGAGACGATAGTATTGCGGAAGACTTTACATTTCCCTCCTCGTCAAACACATCCTGATTCTCGGAAGAGATGTATCCTGTGGCAGGCTCGGTTCCGACAAGAGAGGAGCGAAGGTTTTCCGTTGCGAGCGTATTTATGTCAGGCAGTTCGGAAGAATCAGACAAATGCTCGAACCGGAAGATTTCTGCCTCCGTATCATAAAGACCACGCTCACTTCTTTCTGCACCGTCTGAGATGTGGGATTCAGAGAGCCTTGCTGAGTTTCTTCTTTCAGGGCTTTCCTGCCTTGGTAGAAAGACGGAGGCAAATTTCCCTATATTGCTTAAGATTGCAGAGTCAAGCTCCTCGTTAAACTGCATTTTCTTGAACGAAAGGAGGAAGTCAGAAATCTCTTTTGTAGCAGAATTCACGCTGTCATTGAGTGCGTTTATGTAATATCCATTAAGCTCACCTCTAAGCCATCTGAAAAAGAGCTTGCTCATTTTAGTCTCCCAAAACCGTGAATACTATGTCAGAGCTTGAGATGTTCGGAACTCTTGATACTGGCACTTCAATGTATGAGACCTCAGCTCCGTCCTCTGTAAGGTTTACATCGAAAATAGTAAGACCAAGGACATTGATTGAATCAAGAACAGCATAAATATCGCTCTCCCTGATGTAATCGGTAGAGTGCACTTGCGTGACAAAAGCTGAGAGAAGAGCAGAACTCATAGCACTCTGCACGGCACTGTTTGTCGTGTACTTCAAGTCAACCTTGTATTTTATCTCAACCCCGAAATCTTTCTTCTTGAAAGGAATGATGTAATAGCTCTGGCTTCCGCTCAAAAGAACTTCGCTCTCGTATGTCAGCTCAACACTATCCTCTGTCTGAACAGTCGGGCATATAAGCTTTCCCGCTATCTTCGAGGCAATCTCATTCTTAGGCTCACCTGAATAAAATATTACTGCATAATACGGTGGAACGGTGACTCCGTCATAAGTAACTGCACTGACCGTGTTGTTGAATCGTACCTTGCAGTCAAAAAGATAAGGGAGATTCTTAAGCGTGTTCTCAAGCTCGACCATTGAATCCTGTCCATTATAACCCTCAAGAATCCTTTTCCTGAACTCAAGGTCTGTCTCGGCTGTAGTTCCGAGAAGGTTCGAGTTATCAGAGCAGGAGAATATCAGGTCATCAGGAATGACCATATCAGACTCAACTGAAATGTCAGACTGCTCAGTGACAGGGTATTCACCGATGCTGTCCGACATGGCGATGAAAGTGACTGAGCCTTGAGCCTCTATCACAGTGTCTTGGAGCACATCAAACGCAAACGAGACATCATCACTCTGCTCATAAGTGTAAGTTCCAGCAAGAAGAATTACGCTGTCAGTTTCGTTCGTATTCGTTACCTTGATGTACAAACCAGAGTCCGAGCCTTGAAGCCTCTCCGTTCCGACAAGGGAAGACACGCTGTCCAAATCCTCGACACTGCAATTCTCTGGGTCAAACTTGTTGCTCAGCGTGACACAGACATTGTTGATGATTTCATAACCCTTTGAGATGGCCTTAAGTATAAGGTAGATAATGTTGGTGTTCGTCCTTGCGATTGTTCTAGGAGAAATGAGTGTGTCAAAGTAATCGCACATGCTCGTGAGTATGGTATCAAAAGTTTTAAGTTCCATTTAAGCCACCGCCTGTAATGTATATTGAAGCCTTGAAGTACCGTCAGCATCCGTAACGGTGTCAAACACAACCACGACATCAAGCGTGACTTCTGCAACGGCTTCCCTTATATCTTCCATGAGCTGAATTATGTTTATCTCACCTAAAATGACCTCACTCCAGCGGACACCGACATCAAGGGCAAGAGGGTCAAGGCCTCTCTGCCAGATTGTAGCAAGAGAGCAAGCCTGCTCAATGATGTCTTTCTCATCCTCAAGAAGCATACATCCCTCAAGGATTTCATGACCATCTTCTGCTACAGACAGTTCAGGCTCAATGTCTATTATGTTCGGAACATAATAGTACTCACTTCCTTGAGGTTGCTTTACTTCTTCCTTGGTGTAGACTTTCAAATCCATAAATGAAAGTATAATTTGTTTTGTATAAACCGTCAAGAAATACTGCCGACACCGCTGGAGCCTAAGAGGTCTTCCTGTCCGTCCGTATTTATTATCCCTGTCTTGTACAGCGTATCTACCTCTGAGGCAAGAGCTTTGGCAAACTCTGTGTTTCCATCAAAACCATCCTCTTCCCTTGAATCCCACATAGTGCTGAAAGTTTCCTTAAGCTTTGAGACAAGGGCTGTTGTAGTCACCGTAATTGTTCCCTTGGCATTTCCGTTCAGTGTCGAAGTGCTTCCTGATGGTGTTGTGACGGTGCCCTTGACATCTGTGCTAACCTCACCCTCGTCTGCCATAAGCTGTATGGCTTCTCCTATCTTCTCAGCAAGGTAGCCCGAGCCGTCGAATTCCTCGTCCTCAGCATGTTTCTTCATGTATGTACATGCGTCAAGAATCGTCTTGGCACAACCTTCCCAGCTTTCAGTGTCAGAGGAGTCACACCCTGATTCTACCGTAAGCTTTCCGCTCCCGCTCCCTGCATAAGTTCCTGCCAAGACTGTTCCTGCATCAACCGTGCTTACAACTCCGCCTGAGACATATGAAACTACAGCCTCAGATATTCCTTTTGCAAAGTATGAATCAGTGGCATTGTCTACTTCAAGCATGTCAGTGAAAACAGCAGAAAGGTCAGATTGAAGTGAAGTTTTATCAAGAGCCATTCTTATTCCTCGCTTCCTGCCTCAAGCAGTTGCTCAGCTTGGTTCGTGAGCCAGTTTCCCAAGGCGGTGACTGTATCAGGAGAAACGGACTGAGTTGATGGAGAGCCTACTGTCTTGAGCTTAGCCAAGACATTCTTTAGCTCCGTAAGGACAGTCAGCAGGTCTGTCTGCTCATTCTTGAGGACAAACTTACCACTTGTGCTTACGGAGATATTACCGTCCGAGCCTATGACCATTGTGACACTAGGGTTCTTGACCATGACCTTTCCGTCCGTTCCGACAGTAAGCTGTAAGTTGTTTGTCTCATTCTCACTGTCATAGGCAAGGTTCAGGGAGACATTTCCTTCGTCAAGTACAATGGTGTTCTTGTGTATTCCTTCCTGAACCTGATTCTCCAAGACAGCTATTCCTGTAAACAGGCTGTAACCATGGGAGTTCCCTGCTAATAAAGCTCCGTCATTGTCCTTGAGGAACATCTTGTTTGAGTAGTTCATGGGTGAGTACACACGAACCTTGTCTCCTACCTGAGGAATCACCTTTATGGCAAATGACTGTGAGGCCATGGAGACAAGGACACAGTCAACCTCAAAGAACTCGTCCTCACTGCCAATAACGGAAGGAATGACTCTTACTATTCCGTCAGCCACGACCTTCGTAATCACTCCGAAATAGGTAAAGGGTGTCCTTGAGATAATCCTCCTCATGGCATCTGCCTCAGTGACTGAGAGGGAGCTGAGCAAATCTTCCTGTGCCGTCATTTAACCTTCTCCTTTTATAACAGTGCAAACCATCTGCACATCATTTACCTTCTCGACCGTAGCAAAAGACACGCTCTGCCACAGCATCATAAAATACTGGTCTTTAGCCGTGTAGTCGGCATAATAGCCAGTCACCCCACCCAGTGCATACCTTGAGCGGAACATTATGGACTCGAAAGGACTCAGGAACCAGAAGAAAGGGCATACAATCGTCGTGAGAGCATCCGAGGTAATGTTGTACACGGCAGGTATTTTCTTTCGTACGAAAGAACTTGCCTTAGCTTTCTTCTCAGAAAGGTTTTTCAAGGTTGCTTTTGTCGGAACTCCTACACTTTTCATGGAAGCATGTATGTAAGCTGAAAGCTCAGCGAATGTATACTTCTCAAGTCCCATGTCCTTGTAGTTCATGGCATTTCCGTCACTGTCTGCCTCGGCTCCTGTGGGGTCTCGGTCATAGACATACCAGTTTGTTTTCTCAAGCCCAAGGCTTTCTGGGCTTTCGGCCTCAAGGGCAGTGCAGAGCATATAGTCACCATTAGTACAAGGGAATACCCTTATTTCTTGCGGAAGCCTTGAAGCAAGCTCATTGAGACAAGCCATCGGTGTCTTTCCGCTTAAGGCCATTCCAAAATAAGAAGACTGCTCGCTCTTTTCACCAGAGCCGTCATACAGCACCTCCTTTCCGCTGAACTTGTAATGCTTCTGTATGCCCTCAGATATGTAGACACGCACTCCATACTGTTTTGCCGTGTCATAGTCCATGAGTCCGTTTTTGTCGGTTTTTACGGACTCAATGAGGCTTTTCTGCTTCGTCTTGTCAATAAAGCTTATGGACTGTCGCAAGAACCTTCTCGTAACATTGTTGAACAGGTAATGCTGGAAGCTCTTGAACTCACTTACCCCCTTACTGTAAAGCATAACACCATAATCTTCCGTAGTGCTCACAATACTCCCTGACATCTTTTCAAGCGTGGTCTTCACGCTCTCGTTATAGCAAGAGCCGACATATCCGTGTATGTGAAGTGTGTAGTCAGGTGGAAGGTTGTCTGTCTGCACATACTGAACATTGCAGAAAATCGTCTGTATGTCAACATCGGGAGCTTCCATTGAGAAGTATTGCTTGGCCGTAGGAACTCCATATTTCTGCTTGCTGTACACTTCATTCCACTGTCCGAAATATCCCATCTGTACCTCGACACAGTTAAGGGGGAAATCAGACTGTGAGAATTGCATCAGTGTTCTTCCATCTGAGGAAAGTATGAAGAAGTTCTGTATGAATATGTCAATCGTAATGGCCGTATTACCACTTACCTGTTTGTACTGAACCTTTATTGATGGCTTGAAACGACATCTCCTTATGATTGCCTTTCTGTCAGCAGAAGCCACAGCCACATTTGTCATTCGGTTTCCTATGTAGTCTTCTATGTAAGTCTCATAGTCGCTACGCAGGACAAACTCGGACTGCTCCGAGGGTGTCTTGCCACAGATAAGGCGGAGGTTTATTACCCTGTCGAAAAGGTCAGTTTTCTTGAACTGCAAATCAGTCCTGTTTTTCCAGCTGACTATTCCTGTAGCATTAAGCTCACTCATCTTCACTGACCTCTATAGTACATTTTGAAAAGTTCTCACCTGTAAGGACTTGACCTAACAGCTCCTCATAGTCTGACAGCAGTGAAATACTTCCCTTGCTCATACCTATCACTGACGGAATGACCGTGACATTCTCCTCCGCATCAGTAAGTTGTAGCTGAATATTGTTTATGACTACATCACCTTCATCAGAGGCAACGGCTTCGTCAAGCTTGCACAAGGCAAGTATGCTTCCATCAGGAAGCTCAGTCTGGAAAAAATCATTCTCAAACTCAATAAGGCTTAAATCAATGGTCATATCATCCCTCACCCTTATTCGCAAGCTCCTCGCTTGCTCCCTTTGCTGTCTCGCTTATATATTTTGAGAGCAGTGAGCTTCCTTTAGGGGTGTCACTCACCTCGCTCTTGGTCAGTCCAACATTAAGTATAGGTACTTCCTGTATCGTGATACTGCCCTCATAGTACCCCTCAAGCTCTCCGCTCTTCTCGAGCTCCTTGCTCTTGAGTATTACATACTTGAACTTCCATCCATTCCAGACTTTCAGCTTGAGGATTCCACGGTTATTTCTCATGGCATCAAGCGATGTCTTGTTAAGCTCATTCTGTGCAAGCATGAGGTTTGAAATACTTGACACGGACAAATCAACGGAAAGAGCCGTAAATATAGCCCTCATTACCGTAATTGCAGTGGAAAGTGTTCTTCCGAGAGCAGAAATCAAGTTTGTGACTGTACTGGCTGTGTCAGTTCCCTCCTTAGTTGTGACAAAGGAGAGCGTATGAGCAAGCGTATCAGGGTCAAGCTGGAACTGCTCGAAGTAAGTGTCTGGTTGGAACGGAACTAAAACATCAAGCTTGTAGACCCTTGGCTGTATGATGTTGTTGTCGGCCACTACATTCATTACGGCTCCGTTGACTGACTGCGTAGCCGTGACTGACTGAGCATTGTAGAACATCATTGGCTTTGAGCTTATCTCACTGTCATCTATTTCTTGCCACTTCTTCACGAAAAAGAAGCTTATCGGAAGTGAGGTTTCCTCATATTCATTGAAGCTCCAGTTCGGGTCATACAAGAATGTAATGTTGTCTATCATCCTCGCTACGCTTGCAGTGTACCTTATGCCTGTAATGAACCGCAGTAAATCCTTACCTTTTCCTGCTCCACTGTAAAGCAGTAGTGAAGCTATATTGCTTGCCATCTTTTACTCCTTAACGGTTATTCACATTTAAGCTGAAATCTATTTTATCCGTGAGGGTAGGTGTAGTCAAACGACTGCCTGCTGATACAGTGAACCCGTCACGCTTTGCCTCATTGTTTACGGTAACATCTATCTTCAACTTGCCCTCGTCCAAAGAACGCAAGCGGATATTCTGGTTGGTATTTTCCATGTTCCAGCCCTTGTCCTTGGCTTTTCTTATCGCATCTTCCATAAGGTTAGGAAGAGCACCTCCTTCCGAGGCAGAGATAAGGGCGGAAACATACTGCTCAAGTTGCTTTCTCTTTTTGTAATCCAAGCTCTTCTGATAAGGAGCCAGCTTGCCCTCATCATTCCATTTGATTCCTGTTACCCTTTGATAGGCATCCGTGCCTGGCATACCTGTAATAATGGAATTGAGCTTGGCAAAATCGGATTCAGTCAAGGTATACCCGAAGCCTTTAAGGTACGAGTGGATGTTTTGTATTGCCTCATCTGCGCTTTTTGGAGCAACTCCTTCTTTGGAGTTTATTCCAACATAGTGACCAGTCTGTCTTGCCAAATAGGTCGTAAACATATCGAGAGCCTGCCTCATATTCAAGTCTCTTTTCTCAGCTATTTTCTTAGTCGGAGCTTCCTGAATATATGATAAGACCTCATTGAAATCCTCAAACAAGTCAGGCTCTGACATCAAAGGTTTGTAACCCTTGTCACTGCTGAGTGCATACTGATGAGCTTCCCAAGGTGTAGAATTTCCTTTAAACATCTTTATAAGAGGGTCTTCAGAGGCACGCACGGCCATACCTGCCTGAGTGTAATCAGTATAATTATACTTTATCTCGTCGAGAGGCTTTTTGCTCTGTTTCTCAAGCTCCTCGTAGCTTTCTGATGCTATCTTGTATGCACCGAGCATAGCAAGCACTTCTTCAGAGGAAAGGATATTCCTTAACGGAGCATAGGCACTAGAGCCTTGAAGCTTTGCCATAAGCAATACTGGACTCTTTTTCATTATATAATCAAGCATTGTGTCAACATCGTTAAAGTCCTTTCCCCCGATTGAGGCAAGGTCAAGGCCCTCAAGTCTTGAGCCAATAAGGTTACGCATGGTCGATTTTATGTTTGTCATCTCAGTCATTGACTGTGATACACGGTCTCTGCGCTCAATCTGGTCTTTCAGCTTTTCCTCGTCACTCTTTCCTATGTCTAGGTTGTAGAGGAAATTAGCTATGCCACTGAAAGAGCGGACTATATCAGTCATTATGTCATCTTTAATGGTCTTAAATTGTCCTTTGATTCCATCTACGAGTTGCACTACCTCTTTGTACTGTGCAAGCTCAGTTTCAGAAAACTTTGTCTTTGCTCCGACCCCTGCCTCAAGGTAAGCATCAACTCCCTTGGCTTTCCCTGCAAAGACTCCGTACAAGTCCGTGTCGACCATATTCTCGACTATTGCCTTGGCATGAGGTGAGAACCTTCCGAGTGAAGTAAGTATGCTCCTTCTTGCCTCCGTGACTCCGACATTTTCCCCATTCCAGTTCTTCCCTTCCTCAACGAGAGACTGAGCTTTGTCAAGGATTATTTTGGCAAGCTCCTGTAAGTCCATCTTTCCTGTCCTGACAAGGGGTACTACAGCCTCAGGAATATAGGGGGCAATCTCAGCCAAAGCATTTTCATTTATATGTCTTTCATCTCCAAAGTTTGCCTGCAAGTCAGAGAAAAAGCCCATGAACGAGTTCTCAGGTAAGCCCTTAGCTTTCTCTATGTTACGGTAGTTCCGAACATCCACGGCTGACACACCAAGCGTTGCCCCGCCTATGAAGTCTGACCTCTCCTTACTTGCCTTATCAAGCACGGCAGTAAGTAGTCTCCTTACGATATCAGTAAGAGCGACTATTCCAGCAACAATCTTAAAGCCTAAGCCAAGTACTCCTCTTTTGCTTGCCTCGGACTCCTTTCTTTCCCTTTCTTTCTGTGCTTGTTCTTCCCTTGCTTTTTTGTCCTCAGCCTCAATACTCTTGTAAGCTTCAAGTTCTTCTTTTCTTGTTAAAACAGGAGAGTTTTCATCTCTGGAAGCTTCAAATATCTCAGCATAAGACCTTCCGTCCAAGGCAGTCTTTCCTTCAAGTCGCTCTATCTGTCGCTGAATCCTTCGCTGTTCTTGGTTGTAAGCTCTTCGCTCTTGTTTCTCAAAAGTCTCCTGCTTCTTTTCTTCAAGTGCCCTCTGCTTTTCTTCTTCCGCTCTCTGTGTTTTCTCTTCCTCTTCAAGAGCCTTCTGTATTTCTCGTCTTTCTTCTTCTGCTTTATTTGCTTTGTAAAGCTTGTCTGACTGACTGAAAAGGCTTCCGAATGTTTCCTTCTCAAACCTAGACTCAGCTGTAAGCCGTGCTTCCTTACTTCCACCCCAAGGCAAACCTTTCTCTTTTGCAGAAAGGTAATCCTCATGCTCACGCATGTAGGATTCCAAGAGTGATTTCTCTGCCCTGTATTTTATGGTAGCAAAATCTTCAAAACCTTTCTGTTTTGAGTACGAAACACTGAATCCCTTTTCCTTTGCGATGTCAGCAAGAAGGGCTTTGTTCTCAGCCCCCGTAATCCTTCGTACTGTCTCAAGAGTGCTGTAGGTATCGCCTCTGACAGCAAGCCTAGAGGCATCAGAAAGCTGGTTCAAGTTTCCGCTTCCAATCAGCTTCTGGTTCGTGAAGTCAATGGCTTTCTGAGCCTCTGCAAGGCTTGAACTCTTTATGAACTGTTCCTTTATGAGTTCTCCAGTGTCAATCTTTTTCTTAAGGGAAGCTCCGAGATACTCTATGTTGTCTGTCGAAGATTTCAGGGCATTTTCAAGCTTTTTGGCTACACTGTCGAAAACAGCAAATCTGCCCTCAAACTTGGAGAGCAAGCCTTGAGGGTCTTTCGACAGGAAGTCCTCGGAGCGTGTGACAAATCCTATCTCCTCTTCTCCTGTCTGAAATGTTTTCCGTGTCCTTGGATTTTTAGCCATATTTTACTCCTTTGAGTAGAAATCCTTGACTGTTTTCTGAACCTTACTCTCAGTATTCCTGTAGGCATTACGCTCAAAGAGTTCTCCCCATGTATGAGGCTCAACATGAAAGTCATCAAGATATGAGTAATACATATATAAGAAGTTTCCATACTCAAAATCTTCCTTGATTATACTGCCTATCTGCTCTAAAAGGAAGTCCTTATCTGAACTTTTTCTTTCTTCTGGCTCTTCATACGCTCTTCTTTCCTCTCGCTCATTTTCGAGCGTATATCGTTCAATGAGCGAGGAAATTTTTTTGCTAGTTCACCTGACACAAACTCAACAAGCCAGCTCATCACAATAGGGTACTCGTCAATGAAGTCAACACCTCTCATGTTCATGTATCGGTCAGTCACAACAAATTTCTCGACCTCATGCTTATTTCCCATGTCGTCAATGAAATAAATGAATACTGATTTTCCGACAAGCATCTGCATCGTAATGTCATACATAAAGTCAAAGTTGTCAGGGTTAGACAGGTCAAGGCAGTTCAAAGCCCTGCACTCCTCGATAAGTCTGAGCTGTGTAAAACCAGTTGGAAACTCAAATCGTATACGCTCCTGCTTGACCTCAAGCGACCACTCTATCTGCTTCTGCTTCTTTTCCAAAACAGAGTAGTCAAGAAAAACGGATTGATTCTCCATATAACCCCCTATTGTACGCTCATTATAAATTAAAAATAAAAAAACCACAAGGTTTCCCTTGTGGTTTTAATTCAGCTCAAGTAATCTTAGCTGTTGATTGGTGAGCCTTCTGTAATGATGTCTTTGTAACTTCCTGTAGCAGAAGTTGCACTTGCTACTTCTGTAGAGTTGTCTTCCTGATTAGTTGCAGTGTTATCAGCAAGTGTAGAACCAATAAGACCACTGTTAGTTGAATCGAGTGGATTATCTTCTGTTCCTTTATCTCCATCTGCGTTCTGTGAAGAGTATGGAGCAAAGTAAGCTTCAAGACCCTCAGCATTTCCGACAGCCCAAATCTTTTTCTTGTTCTCTGAAACAGAGTCAGACTGAGCTTCAATCCATCCAGCATAAAGAAGCTGAATGTTGTAGACAGCTACATCATTACCCTCAGAAACATCGTCAGGACATCTCTGTACCGTTACGCCATAGTAAAGCTTGGTGATAGCCTTACCATTGATGAAGTCTGTCTTATAAAGAAGACCACCAACCGAGTCTCCTACGCTCTTGATGAGCTGACAGCAAGCAATGAAATCTCCAGTTCCTACAAGTCCTGTAGTGCGTACTACAGGCATTGTGATTGTACCGTTCAAGAGCTTGTTACAGATTGTAACAGTTGAGCCGTCAACAAGAACAACCTGTTTTGCTGAATCCTGATTCGGGTTTGCCTCGAAGAAGCGACCCTCAAGTTTACAGCAAGCAGAGATATCAATTTCGTCAAGAACAGTTCCTGTTCCTGCCTCAAGCTGTCCAGCAAGGTAAGGGTGTCGGAATTTAATCAAAGACCCGCCAGCAAGCTGAAAGTGTGCACGAGGTTGTTTACCTTTACGATTGTTACCATAAGCCATTTCCTATGCCTCCTTAAAACTCAATCGAGCCAGTCATTGTTACGCTTCCAAGGTCGTCAACATAAGTTGCACTCCATACAGCAGTTCCTGTAAGGGAGTTTCCGTTTTTAGCCTCACTGAAAGGCGGGAAATCAAGAATGATGTTCTTGATGCGAGAAGTTCCTGTGAACTTCTGAATGTTAGAAACAAGCATCTGCTGAATCTGCTCATAAGCCTCTTCATTGCAGAGAACAGGCTCAGTAAGTGTACTCCTTGCATCCCTCCAGTTAGCCAAGTCCTGTGAAGTCTGATAGTCAATCCATTTTGAAATCATGTGAGCTGTCACAGGGAAGTTGGAGATTGTTCGGTCGCTGAACATTTCAGCATCGTTCAATGAACTTCCAGAGATTGAGATGAAGTAAGCCACATATTTTGCATCAAGAATGTTGTAAATGTAGCTTCCCAAGTTCTCATTCACATCCGTGTTGAAGCGAGAAGACAAGCCTGTAGGTTTTACTTTGCTTCCCGTCAAGCGTATTTTTGCAAGCTTGTTGCCGACATATTCCCCAGAGTCGTTTGGCTCTTCAAACCATGAGGCAAGCACAATAGGAAGCATTACATTTCCGTTGTGGATGACTGTGAATGTTCGATTACCTCCGATGAGGTTGAGATATCCCCAGTAATACTCAGCACGGTCAGCTACTGTAGAGCCAACGAATGTCGTACAGTGTGCTGTCTCTGTTCCTCTTTCAAGAGACATTACCTTACAAGCGTTCTCATCTTCCTCGCCTTCCTTGAATACAGTGAGATGAACCTCATTGAGGAACATTGAGAGCGTTGTCTCACCCTCACAGAGGGCAGACAGACAGAGTACCATGTCAAAGTAATTTGAGTCATCATAGTCTGTATCCTGAGCTGGGTCAGATTCAACTTTCTTTCCGTCATAGTGCTCAGAGAAGAGACACTTGAAGTAAGAGGCAAAATAAGTTTCCTTGAAGGCTTTTGTCAGAGGAGACCACTCAATAGCATTTGCACCAAGAGTAGGAGCAAAGCTTGTATCGTCAAATATGATACAATAGAGTGTGACATCAACATTAGCGCCGTCATTGAAAATCGGAAGCCACTGTCCGTAAAGTCCGCCTGTAGAGGCAAGGACTGTAGAATAATTGTCTGCCGTAACAATGATGAGTGCTGACTCGTCTGCCGTAACAGCACTTGCATCATAAGCACCAGGTGCGAACTGTGCTTCTGCAAGAGATTTCGGAATGTAGATTGAAATCGCATTGAAAAGGTTTTCATCAATTTCTTCGGTGGAAGTCAAGGATGAACGGAACTTCATCAAGCGTTCAGCTACTGAACCTACATAGTTGTAGTTCATAGGTTTATTTCCTCCTATTTTAATTTTCTACGGTAATCTTACCGTTAAAGGTAAAATCCACTCCTTCAAGTGGCTTCCACCCTGTTGATATACACTCATCATAATAGAGTTTAAACCGAATGTCAAAAGCTACCTGAGCCGTACGACCAAAATAGTACACTTTCCTTGGTATGATTGGAGCTGTATACTCAAGCTTCTCAGCATTGCATACACCAGCCCAAATCTCCCCGACTCCGTGCCTTTTCGTGAGGTGTCGGAGCGCCTTTGCCCAGTCCTCGGCTTCCTTACCAGTGAACCTGAGCAGTATGTTTGCGACACATTTCTGCCTGTCATACCCCTCGCCTCCGTCCACCACAAAGTCATCCTGAGTCAGGCTCTTATCCTCCTCAATCCAGAAGAGTATGAAGGTGTCCTTGGCTGGATTCTCCTGCTCAAGGAGGGGATTGTCAAAGTCTCCCTGCATCGGGATAATGTACTTGTACTTTTCAGTAGCAAAGTCATTGCACTGCCCGTTCCTGTGACCAAAGTATAGAAGATGAAGTGCCTTTCTCAAGTTATTGAAGCTTACTCCTAAATATCTTGTATCCATGACTCCCTCCTTTTCTCAAACTTACATTCTATTTTAAGATTTCTTATGAACTGTTTGGAAGCATAGAACCTCGGGTTCATGGGCAGGTCAGCCCTGAGCCTCCTAAGCTTCGTGGAAAATGTATTCCAAGCAGGACTCAGCGGAAGGGAACCACTTGAGATTTTTGCCTCGATGTCAGTCTTAATCTCCCTTGCCAAGCTCTTTCCCTGCTCGTTCCTCTCAGTCTCAAGCTTAGCAGTAAGGTCAATGTAAGACCTTATGCCTCGCCTGTACCTTCGGTCTAGGCCTCCGTCCCTACGCTTCGGAAGTGAGTCGTACATGTACAGCACATCATCCTCAGCAGACTCAAGCCAAGCATCCATTTTCTCCCCTATATAAGTAGAGGGAAGGATAGTATCTATGTAATTGTCTATGAAATTAGCTTCATCGTTGTGCTTTATGAGAATCTTAAAAAGCCTCTGGAATGTAACTCCAGCACTTCCGTAAGTCTTTCCCTCAGGCTTGTTGTTCCTTATTGCATTCGTGAAATTATAGTAGACATGCCATGCATAAAGCTTCTTCTCATCCTCTGACTCCTCATAATAATCTTGGTCAACCTCAAGCTGTATCAAGTCAGGGTCAGAGTCCTCATCAAGCATTTCTTCTGCTGGTATGAATCCTCCAAGCCTCATCACCAGTAGCCTCCGTTGTTGCCTAAGTCCACATCCTCATGTGGCTTCTGCTCGTCAGTGTTTCCGCTGACTGTCTCAAGGATATAAATGTAAAAATTGCCCTCACGCTTCCAAGGCTGTTTATTCGTGATTCTGTAAATGTCATAGTCTTCCTCAGACTTAATGAAATTACCTGCCTCAAGTTTCTGCCTAGTCCAAAAAGTAGGAACAGAAACATCAGAGAGAGTGTCATTCTCCCGCATGAGGTCACCCTTCTTCATGTACTGAAATACTCCCTTGACTTTCCCCAAATCCTTTCGGTTTGAGTAACCAGCCACGGTATCAGTTTTCATTGAGAAGTACGAAGCATAAGTGTTCTGCTCAGCAAAGAAGCTGAGCATGTCACCATAAACAGCCATCGTTAAAGGTCTCCGGTCTCATTCTCAGAAGAAGTCACGCTATCAGCAGAAGCTTCACTCTGTTTCTGAGTCTTCTTGCTTTTCCTCTCTTCTTTCCTGCGTTCTCTCTCAAGCTTCTCAGCTTCCTTGGCTTTTCTCTCAAGCTCCTCAGAATCAATCTGAGCACCATTCTGGAAGAATACAGTCTCTTCCGTAATGGTAGCCGTTCCTTTCTCCTCCAACCCCCGAATAGTCGGAAGCAAATAGTGCGGAAGCTCATAGCATACACATGGCCTGTAATATTTTCCTGCAACCTTAATGTTCTTCTTTACTGTAAAAAACATAATTATCTCCCATGACTAAAGAAGAGGTTAATCTTCCCTGAAGTCTTAATCATAAAGTAAGCCTTAACTCCATAAGCATTGCTTTTCAATGATTGAAGAAGGTCAGCGTTATTGACAGCCCCTGCCGTAGAGGCTGTCTCACCAAATTGTACTTTGACTCCGCCTATGCTTTTCATTTTAATAGGAACACCGCCTGAACTTATTACCCCGAGCGACAGCTCAGGGAACAAGTCAGTTATATACCAAGCTACAAGCAGACCGTAGCACAGCTGTGTCTTGTGTTCATATTCCTTCCTGTTCATGTGTGACCATAGATCACCCACACCGTAGAAAAGGGCATATATATCTGCAATACATGTGTCGAGAAAATCATTCTTTTCTTCCACAAGCAGGTCAGGGAAGTTGTCTCCGTACCTTGTACGGAACCACTCCCTTGTTATTGCTGGTGGTCTTCCGCTTGTAGTAATCGTCATTTTAATTAAAACCCTTCAGTTTCTGTCTCAGTTTCAGTTTCAGCAGTTGTATCAGAAGTTTTTGTGAGAGCCTCAAGCTGAGCTTTAAGTGAGTTGATTTCCTCTTCCTGAGTCTTGAGCTTCTCCTCTGTTTCTTTTGTGGCTGTTCCTGCCTGAGCTTTCTTGAGCTGTGCCTTGAGCTTTTTGTTCTCGACCTCAAGTTCCTCGTTCTTCTCCGTGCTTGCAAGCTCTGAAGCTTCCGTAAGCTCAAGCTCTTTGTTTTTGATGCACTTTATGAAGCGTGAATTTTCCTGAAGAACTTCGTAAACATTGTCCTCTACTTCTGTGACACCTGTAGTAGCCACATTACCTGTGTCAAGGTAAATCCTTCGTCTGTCAAACTCAACCTTTCGTGGCAAGCCTTTTACTGTAACCTCAAAGGCGATTCCGTATCTAGAATTATTCTTGATGTATTTCATATTTTCCTCCGTTAGAGATGTTGCAGGCTATGCCTGCTGTAGCAAGCATAGCCTTTTGTTTTATTCGTTGTATCCAAAACCTGTGACGACTTTTACTGTTCCTTCAATAGGAGCGATAACTCCACCGATGCGTTTGTACATTGTGTAGAGGATACCTGTTCTCTGCCAAAGTGCAGGAATGACATAGCTCTTCAAGAGCTCAGGGTGGATGATGAGGGAATCTTGAGTTCCCATAGCATCCTCGATTGTCGGAACAGTGATGAACATATAGTCATAAGTGTTCGGGTTGAATGGATTCTGCTCACCGCCTGTGACAGAAGGGTTGAGCATTGTGTCAGAGACAATCTCATAAGACACCTGAACCTGTCCGCCATCAAGCTCGTTTTTAGCCTTGAAGCTACCTGTGAGAATCTTGAGCGGTGACTCAGGGTTGTATGTCTTAGAGTAGACAGTCTGTGTGAGTGCTTGGAAGACATACTCAGACACATTGATTCGTACCTTGCGGGCCATGTAGTGATTCTCACGGAGGAAGTCACCGATGACTTTGTTCATTGCCAGGACGATGTCAGAGCCAGGGGTAGCTGAGCTTCCTGAGAAGATGTCGTACAACGGAGTTCCAGAGTAAGCCACAGGAGTTGTGACATCAGCAAGTCCGTCAATACCTGCTTCGTCTGAGCCGAAGTAGATGAGGGCATCCTGCATACGGTCGAGAACCATCATCGCATACTTCTCTCGGTCAGCCTTAACCTGATTTGTGACGAAGTTGCCTGACTGTTTTGCCTTGATGTCTTCCATAACATCAGACTCGTAGTCAACAGAGATGTTGAAAACCTCGTCAACAATCTGTGAAGCCTCGTTCGTAACAGGGTTTGAGTTGTTCTGCTTGAAGTTGCCTCGGGCAACATTTGAGAGCTTACCATAACCCTCGAAGCTCTCCTTGAAGAGTCCGATTACATCGGCCCAAGGGTTGTTGAAAGACTCTACGCTTACCAAGTCTTTTGCATGGCTTGTCGCAAAAGGCTGTTTGATGATTTTTGTGAGCCATCCGATGTTCCACATAGGAATAGATGTCTGCTCCAAGAGTGAGTCCTTTGCTGTTGTGATTGAGCCTGCGGGAGCTGTAGCGCCGAAGACATACTGACGAGTCTTGATATCATAGCCGATTGTAGGCTCAAGCGAATCCTGAACTTTCTTGTGAGCCTCAGCCTCAGACATACCTGACTGAATCAATGAGTCCATTGTCTTGTCAATATATGCTTTCGTTGCGTCTGAAATCTCAGTTCGGAAAGCGTTCTGAGGATTTGTGCCGAAAGGAAGGGCTTCCTTGCCACAAACCTTTGAGTCTTTCTGAATGAAAAGACCAGCACCCTGAATGTCAGCAGACATGTGATTCTTGTCGATGTTGATAGCATGGATATGCTGTGAGATGGCGGGGAAACGATTTACGATGTCGTTCTCCATTGCTGTTTTTAGTTTTGTGTAGCTTACTGCTTTTTTACCCAACATAGCTAACTGTCTCCTTTACATTATGCTGTAATTGCTGGTGAGATGTAGACTGTCACTGATTTGTCATCAGGATTGAGCTCGACAACTTTTCCAACAAGTGCATCAGAATTGTCATTCTTTGCAGAACCGAAGTAAACTGCTCCGTTAGAAGCCTTTACATACATGTTCGTGCCGAATGTGACATTCGCATTGTCATACAGGTTTTCTTTGCTTGTGCCTGCACCTACAAAGGCTTCCTTGTAGATTACGAAACCTTCTTTGGCAATCATGCCTTTCTGAAAGTCTGCGACCTCATCGTTCAGGGCAGGGTAGCCTGAAGCTATTCCCGCCTCACGGACAACGATACCTGCGAAAACAGGGACTGCATCTGTGACGGTCGGAGCACCTGCATAAACCTTGTTGTTTTTCTGATGTGCGTCATAGAATACGCCATCACCGAACTTTACAGTTCCAGCACTCGCCCCATCAGGAGAAAGGAGTGCGGAATAACCGATTGTGTAAGAGTTCTCATGGAGTTTGAGAAGCATACCGTTGTTTGTGTATGTTCCCTTCCAGATAGCCCCATTGTGCATTGACAATGTTTTACCGTTCTGAATCATGGTTTTTCTCCTTTGATTTATTTATCCAAGAATGAGGCATAGTCCCTTTCAGGAATTCCCCCGCTCTTTGTCGCTGAGTCAAGAGCCACACCGTTAGGCTCTTTCTTTTCCTTGATTCCGAGACACTCTTTTACAGCATCCGTTACAAGTGAGCCAATCTCCTCTTTCAAGGCAAGGATGTCATCTTTGGTAGCAAACACATTCTCAGCTGAGTCCTTGTTGCAACCGTACTCGCCTTTCTTGTCCTTTGAGTCCTTGTTGCAACCGTCCTCGCCTTTCTTGTCCTTTGAGTCCTTGTCCTCACCTTCTTTAGGCTCGTCCTTAGAATCTTTGTCCTCGCCTTCTTTCAGCTCGTTCTCAGAATCCTTGTTCTGTACAGGGTTGCTGTCAGCAGTTGCATTTGCAGGTTTGGCACCGAGCTTTGCGAAGGCCTTAGCAATCTCGCTCAGACTGTCTGAGTGAATGTCAACCCACATGCTGTCGAGGGCAGACACGACTTCTGCCTCGTTGGCAAGAGTCTTCTCTTTGTTATCAAAGCAGTCTTTGACAACATCCATGAGCGTGTCCTTGGCCTCACAGTCCTTGAGCTCGGACATTGAATCAAGCACGCCTTTCATTTCCCCAGCAAGCTCTTCCTCGGTAGTGCCTTTACTGTTTTTAACTGCTTCAAGCACCTCTTTTCCGAATGAAGGAGCTGAGTCTTTGTTTACTGCTTTCTTGCTCTTAAGAAACGCAAAAAATCCAGTTCGCATAGGTCTCAATCCTCCTATTATGCTATCAATAACAGCTACACTTGAACCGCCTCTGCCAGCCCTAGTGATTGCCAAATGATTTACCTCAACAATCTCGTCAAGGAGAATGTCATATCCGACCTCATCAGGGTTGTCCACGAAGTGCTTCTTGCAGGTATACCCTACCGAAACTTCCTTGTTATTAAGGTAGTATTCGTAAAGCTCGTTCGTGTAGAAAGTGACATTCGACTTAAGCCCAATTTCACCATCCGCCTCCCCATCAAGAGCCACGACCTCAACTTCCTTGTCAAGTACACCGCCAGCCAAGTCTTTCCAGTTCTCAGGGTTCACCCAAACATCAGGGTGTTCCTTGGTTACAGGAAGGCTCTTGAACAAGTCCTTGGCCTTGACGATGACATTTGCAGGCCTGTATTCTTTGTAGATTTTCTTAGGCTTAGGTGGTGTGTTTCCAGCATCAATCCAAGAGGCAAGTTCCTTTGCCGTATAGAGCTGTATGCCCGAACGACAAAGAATGACATCCTTCTGCTCTATGAAGGGAGAGACTGCTGAATCTGTTGCCTTAGTAAAAACTTGAGTACGAATCATAACTTATATTCATAATAGTGCCTGACAAGAATTATGTCAAACACTATATTCTTTTACCCTGTGCTTTTGCTATTTTAGCACTTGCGGAAAGTATTTTGCAAGCCCTGTTTTGACCTTATCCTCAGCTTCTTAGCCAACTGGAAGTATCTTATGACTTCCTCTAATTGTTGTTACAGGAGTAGATAAAACCTTGACTATATTCCACTGTTTCAGCCTTCCGTTGTCCCTGTTAGTCTTTTATAAACTTTATTCCAATCTAAAGCCAATGGATTGCACTCACTGTTATTTACTATGTCTCCTATAGGTATGCCTTTATAGAGCCTTGTGCATCTTCTGTTATTCTGATTATCTATTGCAGTAACAAACCTGCAATTTTCAGGAGAAAATTCCTTGTTATTGTCAATTCTGTCTATCTGCAAAGAGTCGGCATAGCCATTATTCATAGCCCATGAAAAGAACTCTTTCTTATCGTTTTTCCACAGAGAACATACTTTTATACCTCTGCCTCCATAAGAGGCATAATGAACATGCTTAGGGTTATAACACCTAGCTATTATACCTCGGTATATAGTGTACAGTCTACGATTAGAAAAGCCGTGTCACATATCAAGCCATTTATGCGGTATCTTATGATTACCTAAATAGTTCTTAGCATAAGCAACATCCAACCCGAACTCTCTAGCTATGTCAGGAATTGTATGCTCCTTAGCATAGCTAATAAAAGTGTCTTTGTCTTTGATAAGTGTTTCATTCTGCATGCCTAAAACCTACTGCGTGTACTCGTGCCTGTCAATATAGAAGCATGAGCTATACAGATTTATTTTCAGCCCTTGCCAGCTTCTCACTTCGTTTCGTACTACCAACCCTAGTCTTTTCTTTTTGTTTCTGTTCGAGCCTTGAGTAGCTTTTCTCTTCCTTGTCACTCAATGCTTTCTCCCTCTGCTCCTCGGCAGGAGACTTGCCTTTCGTCAAAGAGCCCTCACTTGAGCCGTGCTTCTGCACTGACTTGACCTCAGCTTTCTGCATGCCTATGCTCTCCTCGGTAGCCTTAGTCTGAGCTTCTGTTTGCTCAATGTCCTTCTCTTTCTGCTCAAGCTCAAGGTCGATTCTCTTCTCGTCCTGCTTGTCTCCCTTGTTCTGAATCCTGCGGAGCTTGTTGAGGATGTTGGCATTTGTCTTCATATCACTTGAAACATTCTTGTCAGCCATCTCAACGGCAATATCGAGAGGGAAGCGAGCAGAGACAAGGTTGAACACATTCTCTGAGTGGAACTTACCAATCTGAGCACGCTCGAGAGCATTTGCGATGACAGGCTGGTCAAAGTGAATCTGAGTGTACGGGAGTGCCTCAAGAATCTCGGGACTTGTACCAAGAGCATCTATTACAAGAATCTTTGCAAGTTGCTTGAACTGGCACTCAATCTCCTTGTGTGTCATCTGAACTGACTCGTTCTGTTTAAAGAGATTGCCCTGCGTGTCGTCCCCTGACGAGAAGTTACCTTTCTCACTTGACCACAAAAGCGGTTCAGGAAGAACTGCGTCCCCAGCGACATCCTGCCTCAAGAGGCGGATAAGCTCAGGAACCTGTGCAAAGTTCCTGTTGATTGACTTGATATCACCAAGGACATCCATCGTGACAGGATTGTCAGGACTTGCCTCCCTTGTCCTGATAGTGTCTTGTTCTACGAGAGCGTCGAGGGCGTTGGCACCTTCGGTAGCAAGTACTCCGTCAACATTGATTACACGAGCCAAAATTGACATCTGCTGAATCATAAGAGGAAGTGACTGCACGGCCACCTTGTAGTTCATTCCTGACTGCAAGTAACCGCAAAGGTCTGACAATCCCCATCCCTGATTGAGAACCTGACCCCAGTAGCCTGCCTGCTTTGCAGTGACTACACGGGCACATCTTGAGTGATGCACATCACTTCCCAAGAAAGGAATGGTGTATACATCAGGCCTCAAGAAGTCTTTCTGAGTCGGGTTGTACGGAGGAATAATGAATGTGTTCCATCTGTCAAGATTCACGAAATAGTCAACGCAGTCCTGTTTCAGCACTCCGAGCCTCAGCAGGGCTGACAGAGGAAGCATCGTGGTGACAGGACTGTCTTTCTTAAACATAGGGAAAGTAAGCCCACCACCATAAACGAGCGAGTTCAATGTGGCATCTACAAGCATGTTCTTGAAGTTATGCTTGGCCTCGGCTTTCTCGTTCACCTCGTCCTGCTGTTCCTGCTTGAGGTGTGTGTTCTCAATGTAACAGCCGTTCAAGAGGATTGACTTTGACTTCTTGTTTATGATTGTCTCGAAGAGACCTTTCTGTGAGTACAGTGAATTGGCTTCCCAAGGGGAGATATAGATGTTAGGCACTGAGAAGTTCGCCCTTGCGGGGTCGGTAAGGTTTCCCACATTCCATCTTCCGTTAATGATTGAGTCCCTTATTCCGACAGGAGACTGAGCTTTCCTGCGAATCTCCTCCGCCGTCATAGGCTTTGAAGACTTGAGACAGTCCAAGATAATCCCTACATTGCGGTTGGCCCTGTCAATGACATCAGTCAGGGAGTCGAGATGCTTGATACCACACTTACTTGCCTGAGCCGCTGTGTCTTCCATGATTGAGGTCTCAACAAGTTCCTGAGCCTCCTCAAGGGCTGACATGCTCATTCCCCTGAATGTACTCGAGTCGTTCACTGAGACCTTTCCGTTCTGATAGTGTTTGACCGACATGTTAGAGCCGTTTAAAATCTTTCTTAATTTCTTGAAATCTGTCATATCCTTATCCTAAACTTAAAGTCGTGTTGAATCAAGCACCCTTCTCCTCGACATTAGGAGCTTGTTTCAGTGGTATACCCTTGAGCCTTGAAGGGTCAAGTGTCGTTGAGTGAACCTCAAGCTCAGTGGCATCAGCACCCCTAGCACGCCTTGCCTCATAAAGACGCTCGAGCGTAACCTGATACAGAGGCTTCAGCTCCTTCTTCCATGAGAGAAGATAATGAACTACATAACCCAAACAGTCGCCCTTGTGGTCTGGAGCACCCTCCCTTCCTTTGTTCGGTTGTCCTGTCTTCGGGTCTTTCTGCCATGTAAGGAGTGTTGTCTCAAGTCCCTTACACATAGGGCACACGAAAAGATGCTGGGCCACGAACAGCTTGTTACAGGCGAAGTTCCTGTCACCGACAAGCGGGTTGCATGAGCGGTAAGCAATCTTTATATTGAATACCCTAAGCTCTTTCTTGAACTCAACGAAGTGCTCCTTGTATGTCATATCAGGAATCCAAAGAATCTCCGAGGTAGGGAAGTCATACCTGAACACCTCAGGAGCACGACGAATGTCAGGGAACTCATAGTCCTTTATGGCTATGATTGCACCATTTATTACTGCGAACGCAACGGCATTGTTTCCGAATCCGTTGAAGTCCTGTCCTATATAGACAGGGAGTGAGCTGTCACGGACATACTCATACAAGTCTGAGTCGAGCTTGTTCACGGCAGGGTTATAGTCAGGGAACACAAGCCCTGAGTCAATAGACACAAACTTTCCCTCCAAAAGGCATGCAATCTCTTTTTCGTTATAGATAGAGTACATGTTCTTCACATAATCCTTAGGGAGGTATATGTTGTCCTTAGTCCTTGCCCGCATAAGAACATACCCGATACCTGTCTTCTGAAAGTGCATTACGGTCTGATATGTTCCCTTAAGCCCCTGTGATGAGGTTGTAAAGCACATGAATGGTGTCCTGAAACCAACGATAATCTGCCTGTTTCGGTCGTTTATGGATTTTACTACAGCCATAGCTGTCTGAGTATCAAGCTCGTCAAGCTCATCAACAAAGCTGGCGGTGACGGAAAAACCGTAGATTGACGACTCATCCTCATCAGGAATCAGGAGCAACTCTACATTGCCTATGGTAATTATGTTGTGAGCCTTGTCATATGAGTACTCGGAGTTGGTGCCCTTCAAGTCCTGCTCAAGGAGACCCGTGAGGGTCTTCTTCATGAAGGTAAGGTTCTTTGAGGCCACGAGCACTTTCGGGGCGTGCCCTTCCTTATCCTTCTTTCCTAAGAGTAATTTTACTGTATGGAGTATAGCATAGACAAGGGCCGAAGTCTTGCCTGAGGCATAGCCTGCGACCAAGAAAAAGAAGCGTATGGTCGTGAATACATAGGGAGCCTGCAACAGCTGACCCTGATGAGGAAGTAACTTTACTAGCGTCATTTACTGTCACCCCCTTCCTTTTCCTTGAGCCTCTTCTTTGTCTCAGCCTTGAGTCTTGCCTCGAAGCTATCCGTGTCCTCGGATACTCCGAAGTCCGCTGAAAGCTCGGTGATATTGGAGCCCTCGTTTACCTCAACAGTCTCGAGTGCCTCGAAGTCCTCCTTGCTCATTGCGGTGAATGTAACATTGAGTGCGTTAGAGTCATCTTTGTTTACATTGAGTTCATCAAAAAGAATCCTATTCTTTATCTCTGATGCCTTGAGGACATTGCCTGTCTGGTCTGTGTCCTTTCCACCTGCATAAGCTCCTGAGATAGCCTTGTCGAGAACTTTTATGTTGTCTATAAAAAGGTTAGCCCTGATTGCCTTGGTCTTGGTTATGTATACGATGTCATCAAGAAGCCTTATCCTCACATCCTTAGGAACCTCACAGGCATCAAAGACGATTTGGTCTTTCGGTATAATCTTAAACTTCTCTATACACTTGCTTCTGAGTGCCTCGTACTCTGCATTTTCCATACTTTTCCCTCTTATACCAAAATAACACACTTGCTTAATTCAAGCAATACTCATTATACTAAGTCGAGGCCTTTGCCTCTTTTCCTTCGTTGGGGAGGTACTTTTCATGGTATCTCCCCTTTTTATTTTTAGTCCAATGACTTAGTTATATTAAACTCAGTATAATTTCAAAAATCCTGAATTGTGTGGGAAACAGGGTGGTCATCAAATATTAGTTAGCCTATAGTAACAATTTTGACAGACGGCTAACAATAATTTCATTAAGCTAACAATAATTTCATTAAGCTAACAATAATTTCATTAAGCTAACAATAATTTCATTAAGCTAACAATAATTTCCTCATCATAAATTTGCTATACATTATTACTATACAACTATATAGCTATGTTATATTAGGCTAACAATAGTTTACTATGTGAAACAATGTGCGGGGCACAGTGTTAGTATAAACTAACAACAGTTTCATATATGAAAAATTGTGCCCTACACAAAAATATTTTATCTCTCTACTTGACAAATTACACTAAGTTTATTATAATTATTATATTCTCAGTTGAGAATATAAAATCATTTTTAAGGGGGCTCGGCTTATGGCTAGCACAAAAAAACTTTTAACAGGGGCGAAAAAAATCGAATTCGCTCAGCTTGCACTAAAGGATAAAAAATCTTTCAAGATTCTTTTAACTCTCTCACGCTCTGATAAATGGGCAAAAATTCCCCTTGCATCAGCTCAGGATGCTGACACACTCAAGATGTTTACACTGGATGTCGACACTCTCATGCGTGTTGCTTATGCACTTTCTAAAGAGCAAAACATTTTCATTTACACGGAAAGCGTAAAAGATGATGACGGCTCGCATACTGAATATTTCGTGCATAAACTTGAAAGCGATGAGAGCGTGGAAGTCACTGATGACACATTTAACGGAAAAATCCTAAAAAGTGACACTATCCGTCCGTCATCAGCTAAAACATCTTCAAGTGCATCAGCTAAAACATCTTCGAGTGCATCAGCTAAAACATCTTCAAGTGCATCAGCTAAAAAATCAGAGGCTAAAGAAGATGCAGAAAAGATTGATATTGAGGCCGAAAAAGATGCAGAGTACATCGATGCCAAAGCTAAAAAAATCGTAGCCGAAATCGAAAAAATATTGCCCGCTTACTGTAGGATTGAAAAATCTAAATTCAACCTGCTGAGCACAGAAATTGTGAAAATCATCAAGAAACAGTTTGATTGCTAGCGTTCAGTAATGACACTTGATAGCCTAGTCGGTATAAATCGACTAGGCTATTTTTTTGTCTTTTCGCACTTTAAGTTACTCTATGCTAACAAATGTTCCAGCAGCCGAAAAGTCAGTTACTCTATGCTAACAAATGTTCCAGCAGCCGAAAAGTCAGTTACTC
>OCVV011289701.1_pt1 | contig 55264 bp, 40 predicted proteins | sample 1539721 | NCBI WGS metagenome assembly OCVV01 (sample SAMN02144230, study PRJEB22623) | gut metagenome | biome: sheep rumen | host: Ovis aries | place: New Zealand
CATAGTAGAAAAGGCTTTTTCAAAATCATCCAGATATGCGGACTTACGCCGTTCAGGAATAAACAGAACTAAAGCAAAGCTTATTGCTGCACAGATTATCCCGGCTCCTGCCAGAATCCTTTTAACTCCCTTTTTACAGGCAAATAGTGACACTATGCACACAAGTGCTGCTATATACGCTCCGGTGTAATAAACGCTGAAACCTGAGATTATAGTCATTATTATCAGAATAAATAATGGTGCGGCATACGCAAGTCTCCACCTATTTGATGCAAACCTTTCCTCTATCCCTGTCAGCAGGAATATAAAAACTGTAACCAGCAATTCTATTATTATAAATGATATTTCCATAATCATACCTTTCTAAGTAAAGCCTTCTTAATTCAGTTCGTCGCGTCTGAACAGTGCATAGCCTGCTAATAAGTAAATCACTGCGAATATAAGTGAAACTACAATTGTTCCTCCTATCAGACCGGAAGGTATGGCACTGCTAAAGGACTGATATTCTACTATTCCCACCTTGGGATCCAGGTTATATACATTCCAGTTGTCAAAGGTTAAGAGGTATTTCATATTGAATACGCTCATACTGTAGTTTCCTCTGTCTTTCATCATTTCCGACAGTACGGTGGTTATCATCATTGTCACAAATCCGACAGCCATCATTATGTAATGATTTTTCACAATGAAAGTGACAAGAGCAAAGAACGTGGCGAGCCTGAGATAAGGGAAGAAAAGAAGAAGCAGCCTTAGTATCATGGAACTGATGTCTACCTTATTCCCCCATCCTCCTGCAACTAACCCCGCAATCATAGGTATAAATGCCAGCAGGGTAGATAAAACGGCGGCAGAGAGTGAGGCAAGAAGGCTTCTTGCAAAAAAGATACTCTCCCTCGAATGTCCTGAAAGTACTTCGTAGTTTGCCACCTTATCTCTATAGTCTTCACCGCAGATAATCCCGCATACAAGAGCAGCTATAAATATCCCAAATTCATAAGACATACCGGGATTCTCAGCCAGAGCAAGACTTGCAGGTCCACCGTCCAGATTGAGCACCCCTACCAAAGCCATTACTATTACCATTAGTATATATAACCTGAAGAACAGCTTGCTGTGCCACATTTCATATAGAATTGATTTGATTATATTTTTCATATCAGTCACGGTCTTTCTTTTTATAATTAACAAATGTAATAGTCAGATATATAGCTGTAAAGGTAAGTGAAACAGCTATGGTTTTCCATATCATATCAGCCGGTACTGCCGTATCATATACAGTGACAGTCTTACCATCTATTACAACATTTCTTGCATTCTCTGATATAAGCAGGTAGGAGCCATTCGTAAATCCAAAGGGATATATTATATCAATATCTAAGATATCAGAAAATATAGAGGTCACCATAGCAACCACCATAAGCGTGGCATATCCCAGAGCAATTCCCTTCCCGGCACTTCTTGTCACACTTGCCAGCATTATGTTATAGGAAGCGAGTCTTATAATGGGGAAAAACAGAAGGAAAAACCTGAGCAGCACATCTCCCCTGTCGGTTTCCGGTCCCCATCCATATGCCATATACATAACACCTACGGGAATCATAAGAAGTATAAATGAGAGCACTGCGCCCCAGAGAAGCCCTGCTATAGTTCTCGCCATAAATATGCATGTCCTGCTGTGACCTGACAGAAATTCATAATTGATTGTCTTATCACCGGCATCTGAGGCTACAAGTTTACTTGAAAATATCATTATGCCAAAACAGGAAAATATAAATATCGATGCCATTGACTGTGATGCGAAGTACATGCTTGGTGTCATATCAGTAAGGGAAACGCCACCCAGCATTCCTGAGATATATAGAAAAAACACAGGAAGGATAAGCATTGTTATGATTGTAAGTATATTTACTGTATCCCTTTTGGCACCGTAGTTCAGGGATTTGATTATATTTAGCATTTATTCACTCTCCTCAACAAGCTTCATATAGTATTCTTCAAGGTTTACTTCGTTCAGTGTAAGTGATGTCGGAATGACGCCACCCTCATAGAGAGATTTCGAAATGTTAAGAATATCATCAAGACCGTCATATACACGCAGGCTTCCATCCTCCATAGCATCCATATGGTTTATATGACATTTATTCACCAGTATTGCAGCCGCCTTCTCGTTATTATCTGTATCTATATGATAATATTCGCTGCAGGCTTTCCTCAGTTCATCGGCAGTAAATGTACCCTTTATCTTTCCGCCATTTATAAAGATATAATCGGTGCAGAGAAGGGACAGTTCACTAAGGATATGCGAAGAAATAACAATCGTTATATCATCTTCTTTATTCAGCTTTCTGAACAGTTCCCTTATCTCTACTATTCCTTCCGGATCCAGACCATTTATCGGCTCATCCAGAACCATAAGCTCAGGTCTGCCCAAAAGTGCATTGGCAAGTCCCAGTCTCTGTCTCATTCCAAGAGAAAAATTCTTAACTATCTTCTTTCCGGTATCTGCGAGATTTACTGTTTCCAGAACCTCGTCTATACGTCCTTTATCCGGTATTCCTTTCTGAAGCCGCTGCTTCTCGAGATTCTCTCTGGCAGTCATCTTCTCCTTCTCATATGGTGTTTCTATCATGAAACTCATTCTCGTTCTGGCATGATTTAGACCCTTTTCATCAGAGGCTCCGTACATTATAAGCTCTCCGGAGGTAGGGAAAACCAGACCGCCCATGATTTTCATTATTGTGGTTTTACCTGCACCATTCGGACCGATAAGACCTACAATACTTCCTTTCCTGATATTAAAGGATACATCATCAAGCACATTATGCTTTCCGTACTGTTTGGTAAGATTTTTTACATCGACTATTATTTCTGACATACGATTCTCCTGTTAAAGTTTGTATAAATACGAATCAACTATTATTAATAACTTAAGAATACTATAATTCTAAATATTAAAGTTTTTCTTAAATATAAAAAAGATGCCGCAATAAAATGCAGCATCTCGTAATATTGTTCAAAATTATTAGTATTTCAGCTATTCTCCTGGTGGTTCATTGTCCAGTCGTATGGGGTCTGCTGATAAACGTAATAATTAAGCCAGTTAGTATAAAGTGTATTAGCGTGACATCTCCACGACTTTACAGGTTTTTTGTTCGGATTATCATCCGGATAATAATTAACAGGTATGTCCGGATTGATGCCTCTGCCAAGGTCTCTATGATATTCCTGATCAAGTGTAAGTGTATCATATTCCGGATGTCCGGTAATAAATATATTCTTTCCGCCATCACCAACGATGATATAAGGACCGCACTCTACCGAATCAGCCATTACTACAAGCTTCGGATTATTGCGAACAGCGGATGCATCTATTCCGGTGTATCTGGAATGTGGAGCAAGAAATGTATCATCAAAGCCTCTTACCAGCTCCTGACTCTTATGCAAGGTATGATGCTCATATATACCTGAAAGCTTCTTGGGAAGCTCATATTTTTCTATACCGTAGCGATAATAAAGCCCTGCCTGTGCTCCCCAGCAGATATGAAGAGTCGAAGTAACGTTCTTGGATGACCAGTCCATTATATCAGTCAGTTCATTCCAGTATTCAACCTCTTCAAAGTCCATCTTTTCTACAGGAGCTCCAGTAATGATCATACCATCCCATTTATGCTTTCTGACCTCTTTAAAGCTGGAGTAAAATCTTTCCAGATGTTCTCTGGAGGTATGCTTTGATTCATAAGACATAGTACGGACAAATGTTATATTTACCTGCAGCGGGGTATTGGAAAGACTTCTAAGAAGCTGCAGCTCTGTATCCTCCTTAAGAGGCATAAGATTAAGAATCAATATATCAATAGGACGTATATCCTGACTGTTGGAACGATTTTCGTCCATCACAAATATATTCTCTTCTTCCAAAATCTGTTTTACAGGAAGATTGTTGTCAATCCTTATAGGCATCAGTTTATTCCTCCATTATTTAAAAATACTATTCAAACACACCACTTTGGAACATTTCTTCTGAGATAATGGGAATCCCAAGGCTCTTTGCCTTCTTATTCTTAGAAGAATTAGAAGTAATATCATTATTTATAAGACAGGTTGTTTTAGAGCTTACAGAACCTGCCACCTTACCGCCTCTGTCTTCTATCTCCTTCTTAAGGGCATCTCTGTTGGGGTAATTATTAAGAGAGCCGGTTATAACAAAAGTCATTCCTTCAAGATCCTGCTCAGCACTTGATTCCTCTATAACAAAATCAAGCTCACCGATAAGCTTCTCTACTTCCGATCTGTTCTTCTCATCAGTAAAATATGCCACAAAGTCTTTAGCGAGTACATCACCGATCATTTCTATATTAACCAGCTCATCATACTCGGCATTCATTATTTTTTCTATATCACTATGATAATTTCTTACTACAAGCTTGGCATTTGCAACACCGAAGCCCGGTATTCCAAGTCCGTATAAAAATCCTGCCATATCAGCCTTTCTGGACTTCTCTATAGCTTTCATCAGATTATCATAAGACTTTTCGCCAAAGCCTTCAAGACCTGTTATCACATCGCGATGTTCACTCAGCTTATATATATCACTAAGTGAATGAAGTATTCCACAGCCGATAAATCTTTCTATAGTAGCCTCCGACATACCATCTATATTCATAGCATTTCTGGAAACAAAAAGCGAGAAAAGCTTAACATGCTTTGCGGGACAGTCAGGATTCGTACAGTTAAGTGTTTCCGTACCATTTTCATTTCTGATTTCAGTAAGACCACCGCAGGCAGGACACATAGTCGGAATATGAACCTTCCCTGATCTGGTCAGGTTTTCTGAAAGCTGAGGTATGATCATATTTGCTTTATATACTTTAATATGATCACCGATTCCGAGCTCCATATCCTTAACATAAGTAATATTATGGAGGCTTGCCCTGCTTACATCCGTTCCCTCCAGACTTACAGTATCAAATATCGCAACCGGATTAATAAGACCGGTTCTGGAAGGACTCCACTCTATATCACGAAGGATGGTTTCCGCCTCTTCGTCTCTCCACTTGAAAGCTATAGAATCCCTTGGGAACTTTGCTGTTGTACCAAGACTCTTTCCATAAGCCACATCTTCATAGGAAAGCACCAGCCCATCTGTAGGAAATTCATTACTACTTATCTTTTCCGAAAACCACTTAACAGTTTCAGGAAGAGACGCAGCATCAACCTTTTTATATTCAACTGTTTCAAATCCAATACTTCTCAGAAATTCGAACCTTGCTTCAAAGGAATCGCCTATTCTATCCAGCAGCTCCTGATCAGAGGGTTCCACCATAGAAAATGCATAGAACCTGACACCTCTTTCAGCCGTAATACTGCTGTCAAGCTGTCGAACCGAACCACTGCATAGATTTCTGGGATTTTTATATCTGGCATCAACATCCTCTATAGTAGAGTTGATAAGCTCAAACTGGGAATATGTAATTACAGCCTCGCCTCTTATAGTAAGACTCTTCTTATAGGGAATAGAACCGGGTATATTGACAAAGGTTCTTGCATTCGGTGTTATAACTTCACCTATCTCCCCATTACCGCGTGTAACAGCATCAACCAGCTTACCATTATCATACGAAAGCACAACCGTAAGTCCATCCATTTTCCAGGACAAAAGACCTTCCTTGTCTCCCAGCCAGCTAACCAGTGCATCAACCTCCTTGGTCTTATCAAGAGAAAGCATTCTTGCAGGATGTCTCTGTTTGGGAAGCTCACTGACAACCTCATAACCAACCTGCTGTGTAGGGCTGTTTGACAGAATAGTTCCTGTTTCCTCTTCCAGCGCCAGCAGTTCATCATAGAGCTTATCATATTCAAAGTTACTCATTATCTCAACATCTTCAGCATAGTATGCTTTGGATGCTTTATTTAGTATTTCTACCAGTTCCTTCATCCTGCTTAGCTTTTCATTATTATTCATTTCAAATCCCCATATTATAATAAACTACATCGGCATTATGAAACATATAGCTACATATCATCATTACCACTAACCATGTTTCTAAGTGTCTCTTCCTCATTCCGGGTCAGCTTTCTGTATTCTCCAACCGGAAGATTGCCAAGACCGATATTCATAACTCGTACACGTTTTAAAAATACAACTCTGTAACCAAAATATTCACACATTCGTCTTATCTGACGATTCATGCCTTCTGTTAAGATGATTCTGAAAGTATTTCTTCCCGTCCTTTTTATGCTGCATTTTTTCGTAAGCCTTTTAGCAGACTCTTCATCCTTAGGATCAATCTTTAATGGAACACCTGAACACATACCCTTTACAAAGTCATCGGTAATTTCTTTATCGACTCTGACTACATATTCCTTTTCATGATTATTACGAGCCTTCTGAATACTATTTGCCAGCTCCCCGTCATTTGTAAGTAATATCAGTCCCTGAGAATCCTTATCAAGTCTGCCGACATAATAAAGCATATCCGGATAGTCCAGCCTTCTGAATATACTATCCTTGTCCGCTTCTTTAGAAGTACATACAAGTCCTAACGGCTTATTGTAGGCAAGAATAACTCTCTGGGATGCAGGAGCAGCTACCGGCTTTCCATCATAGGTAACCACGTCCCCTTCCATCACCCTGTCCCCCATCTGGGCAACAGTACCATTAATTTTGACCTTACCAAGACTAATAGCCAGGTCAGCCTTTCTACGAGACAAAACTCCTGCCGAGCTAAGATATTTATTTATACGTATTCCTTCTTCCACTATATCTACTCTCTTTAATAACTAATAATAGTACCTGACCTAATATTAAGTCAGGTACTAAACAATACTAAATAACATATTCCGTCTTCAATCTTCTCCGTAGCCGTAACTATCATAGTAACCATAATATCCTTTACCATAGCCATAGCCTTTTTGTTTCTTTTCCACTTTATTAAGAATAGCTCCAAGAATATGACATTCACCTTGTTCCAACTGCTTTTTTACACCCTGTACCGCCTTATAGCTAATCTTATTAGATTCAATTACTATTATAGCTCCATCACAGAACTTGGCAACTATGACAGCATCTATAACAGAGCCAAGAGGCGGACAGTCAATAAGAATATAATCATATATTTCCCTGCACTCAATAAGAAGCTTTTCAAAACGACCACTGCCCAGAAGCTCTGCAGGATTTGGAGCTTTAACACCTGTTAAAATAACATCCATATTCTCTATATTGGTTGCCATGATAACATCTTCCATTTTACTTATCTGACCGGAAAGATAATGCGAAAGTCCCACAGCCTCTTTATCAACACCATATCTTGACATAACCACTGACTTACGAATATCAGCATCAATAAAAAGAACTTTCTTTCCGTCCTCAGCAAATGATCTGGCTATATTAAAGGTCACCTCTGTCTTACCTTCATTAGGAATACTGCTTGTAAATGCTATGGTCTTTATATTTTCCCCTGAGAAGCTGATATTTGTACGTATTCTTTTATATGATTCATTAATGTTAAAATCAAGTTCTGTTAAAATATCAAAATTAATCACATTTTTAGACATAGATCAGGCTCCCTTTTTTATATCATTTTTTTTAAACCGTTCTCTGCCATGAGTTTTTCTCTTGGATACACCCTCTCGAAGAGGTACATTTCCAAGTGTATTGATACCAAGATACTTTTCGATATCATCACTGGATTTGATAGTATCATCCATAAGATAAAGGACGATGATAATCGCACAGATTATAACAAACCCCAGCATAGCACCTATAGCACTATTCTTAATAAGGCTTGGTTCTGATGGAGCACTTGGAATCTGTCCATAGTCCATAATATTAGGCTTCTGAGTTTCCATTACCTCAGACATTCTCTCAGAGCTGACATTTGCAAGCTCATCTACTATTTTTTTAGCGATAAAAGCATCATGATTACTTACTGTAATTTCCAGAAAACGTGTATTAGCAGGATTATTTACAGAAATACACTTTTTCAGTTCAGCAGGAGACATTTCCAGTCCCAGATTATCAATAACATTCTGAAGTACAGGTCTGCTGGTTATGATAACTGAATAATCCTGTGTAAGCTGAGTACCCATCTGAATATCAGAAAGTGAAGTGATGCTAGTAGTCTTAGTTAGTACATATATAATAGCTGTCGATTTATAGACAGGCTTGATAAAAAGCATAGTAATACCAGAGGATATTCCAAGCCCCAAAGCTGTAAATAAAACTATGATCCAGATCTTAGAAATAAGAACCTTTAACAATTCCAGAAGATCTATCTCTATTTCATTATTTTTATTCATATCAGTTAATATACTTCCCTTCTATCATCATTTCCGCTGCTGATTCCAACATATATTCAGCATCTTCGCATTTTTTTTGTAACCAGTTTATATAATCACGTGTATAAGGTGCTCTGGAATCTGTATTATGGGCATCAGTAGCAAAAAATGTAATATACCCATTTTTAACGAGATTCCTGCACCATCTTTTATTCTCATCCAGAAATCCACCATCAATACTGGATATGTTCATCTGAAGTAAACATCCCCGGGAAATCATTTCTTCTATCCTGTCCTTCTTCCCACGAAGAGTCATATATCTTTCCACATGAGCAATAATAGGAATATATCTTGCAGATGTCAGATCATCTATAGAACGCAGGATATCACTATATACAGTATCAACATTATATTCAACGAGTACATACCTGGTATTATTCATGGTATGTATCTGATGCTCTTTGAGAAGAGTCACCACCCCGTCTTCATAATATATCTCATTACCAAGATATAAATTTATTTCAGAAAGCTGTTCATCTTCTGATAACTTCCGCTTTAATTCTTCATATTTTTCATCTAATTCTTCGTAAGTGTAAGGAATATTATTCACATAATAATGTGGTGTAAGAACAATATTTCTGATTCCTTCATCATAAGCGATACGTAACATGGCAAGAGAAGTTTCCATATCCTTAGAACCATCATCTACACCAGGAAGAATATGTGAGTGAATATCGAAAAGTCTCATAGCTTTACCATTCTTTTCCCTTCTGCAGACTTCTTGAAACGCCAACCAGTGCCATACTTATAACAGCACCAAAGGCAGATATGATACCAAGTATTTTGTTTATCCATTCCAGATGATTTATTATAAAATGATACAAAAAATCAGGTTCTATAAATACATTTTTATCTATATGCATTAAGTAGATAATTAGTATCAGAGCAAGGACAAAGAAAGTTCCTATAATAGAAGATATAGCAAGCGCACTAATACCTATATATCTTTTTGCATCCATAAAAAATGCAATAAATGAAATAAGAACTATATTTATAATAATTAAAATCGTACTAAATACAAGCGGTACCCTTATGTCGCTTTGCATCTGCCTTATATAAGGAACCAGACTGACATTTGAACTAAGCTCACTTGTCTGCAGCTTTACTATAGATGTCTGTTCCTTTAACAGGAAATCTTCGTAGGAATAAAAGTTATCCGGAGAATCAGATGCTTCGGAAATATATTTGAGATAAGCGAATCTGAAATATCCACTATCCTGAATACTTTGTACTATATGATTATTATCGAAAAATCCAATCAATAAAGCGATATTAACAAATATCAGAATAAATGAAACACTTCCGCTTACTACAATAATATATTTGGAAAACTTTCTTACCTTTTTTCTTGTATGATGTCCCTTCCTGACTTTCTTACTGCTTTTACCGGTAAATCTGAAGCATTTAAAAATCATAAGTAATATACCGGTTATAACAGAAAGTACGAAAGCTATGATGGAAACAGCAACTAGTAGTGTACCACAAACAGAAGGTATAATTCTACTATCTTTATTAAAAATATAACTGTCGTCTTCATTTTTTATAATAATACCATCATCTGACAGTATTATACTTGCATCCGTTTCAGAAGCCGCTATCTTATCAGAATGTTTATCATTTTCTTTATGTGTCTGGTTAACTTCACCAAACATTTTATCAACTTCCTGATCACTGGCATTCTTCGCGGTTTCCTTTGCAGCTTTGGAGTTTTCTTCGCTGTCTATATCATTTCCATCAGAAAGGTATTGTGACAATTCACCACTCTTTTCCATCTCAGGAATAACTTCGTCTAATTCTATGTTATTTTCTTCCTGTTCGACAACTTCATAGACATATCCAGAACTAATACCCTTTGATACATTGGCATATATATAATTGATAGCTCTGTCCGCCTGGGAAGAAGTAAGATCAACATCATCACGCTGCATATAATAATAAAGATCATTCACATAGCTGGAATATGCCTTATATATCTTTCCATTATAAGTAAATGTACCACTGGCTACTGCTATTACACGCGATTCATCGCTATTAATACTGCCCGCAAATACAACAATTCCGTTTGTACACACAAAAAGGACTGTCACGAAAGCAGTCATAAAAAAAAATAATGTTTTTACGAAAAGATGTTTCATTAAGGATTACTCCAGTTCCAGAAGTCTTTAACATAAAAGCTGCCAGGCGGCATATCCGCCCAGCAGCAAATATTAATCATATAATAATAACTTATTTATGATCTACAACAGGTGTAGAAGCTTCAACTACTCCGCTAGTCTTAAGAGATGAAACCCATGCAGCAGCAGAAAGATCACCTTCAACATAGAGTGAACCATCCTTAACATCACCCTTATATGTACCACCATTAGCTGTAAATGTAATACCATCAGCAGTAGTTGTAATATCTCTGAAAGTTACACCACCAATCTTAACATTGTAGTTATAGCTTCCGGCTGCAAGTTTGATACCATTGAAGATATTCTTAGCATCTGTATCAAGTTCAAATGATACATCAGTTGTACTTGCTGTATTAGCTATATACTCTTCAAGAGTCTTTTCTCCAACAAAGATAGCTCCATTCTTGTTTACAGCTTCCTTTGTAACGCCATCTACAGTAACGTCATGCTTAGCACCGTCTTCTGTAATAGCACCAAGGAGTGCTGAAAGATCCTTACCAGCCTGAGTCTTTGTTCCGCTTGAAAGAACAAGAGTAACTGTAGCAGTCTTGCCTGTTGCAGGTGTAAGAACTGTATAGTTAACCAGATAACCTCTGTCATCAAATGTATATTCAACGCCGTCAATCTTAACTGTCTCATTAGCAGCATACCAGCCGGATGTATCTCCATACCACCAGCCTGTTGAATCCTGTCCCCAGGAACCTACACCTGCATATGTGTTATATCCGTCAGCTCCACACCAGTAGCCTTCAATCCATTCGTTCTGAGCATAAGAACCGTCTTCAAACTGATACCACCAGCCTGCAGCATCCTTTATCCAGCCAGCACTTGTATTATCTACAAGATAACCATTGCCATCGAAAGTATATTTAACACCATCAATCCATACATCAGAATTCTTCTCATAGTAACCTGATGTATCTCCGTACCACCAGCCTGTTGAATCCTGTTTCCATGATCCAATATTCTGATACTGCCAGTAACCATTAGAACTTAACCAGCAGCCATCTACCCACTCACTATAAGCATATGAACCATCAGCATTCTGATACCACCAGCCGGTTCCATCTTCTTTCCAGGTTCCCCCGGCTGCATTTGCTGTAGTAGCAGGTGCTATACCAGCGATAGCGATTGAAGCAGCAAGTACAGTTCCCAAAAGCCTCTTCTTCATAACCATACACCTCTTTCTTATCATTTTATAATGAATATTGTAAATAAATATACAACAGAGAATATTTTATCGCATAGTACACCCATTGTCAACCACGTAAAGATGTAATTTTTGCGCATAAACGATACAATTATTCAATAAGTTCGTTATTATAGACAAATTCAATTTAAATATTATTTATCTTCTATAGTCTGATGCCATTCCTGAAGTGAATGTATATAACCAAGATGTCTCTTCTTCATATGATCAATTCCTTCAGCAGCAGCACGTCCTGCAGCAATAGTTGTGATATATGGAACCTTGGACTTAACTGCTGCCTTCCTGATATATGCATCATCGTGAACCGAATCCTTACCCGAAGGAGAGTTAATAATAAGCTGAATGTCTCCATTAGAGATAAGATCAAGAATATTAGGTCTTCCTTCATAAAGCTTCTTAACCTTTTCAGCCTTCACTCCTGCAGCAGTAATTACTTCATAGGTATTACCGGTAGCAAGAATCTTGAAGCCGTTATCAGCAAGAATCTTTGCAACCTCAGGAGCCTCAGGTCTCTCATTTCTATTTACTGATATGAGAACTGTACCCTCAAGAGGAAGCTCTGACTTTGCAGCCTCCTGAGCCTTGAAGTATGCTCCACCGCTTGAAAGTGATATACCAAGAACCTCACCTGTAGATCTCATTTCAGGTCCGAGGATAGGATCTACCTCAGGGAACATATTGAATGGGAATACAGCTTCCTTCACTCCATAATATGGTATATGCTTTTCCTTAAGATCAGGTACAGGTGATTTGCGGCCTGTAAGTGAACTTGTGATAATATCTGTTGCAATAGGAACCATTCTGATACCACAGACCTTGGAAACAAGAGGAACTGTACGAGAAGCTCTTGGGTTTGCCTCAAGAACATATACTACACCATCCTCTATAGCATACTGCATGTTCATAAGTCCGACTACATGCATCTCCTCAGCTATCTTACGGGTATAATCCTTGATAGTTTCAAGATTTTCCTCTGATATATGCTTTGAAGGAATGATACAAGCAGAGTCTCCGGAATGGATTCCGGCAAGCTCGATATGCTCCATAACAGCAGGAACATAAGCATGTGTTCCATCAGATATAGCATCTGCCTCACACTCTGTAGCATGATGCAGGAAACGATCTATAAGAATAGGTCTGTCCGGTGTAACACCGACTGCAGCTTCCATATATCCGATCATGCTTTCATCATCATATACAACTTCCATTCCACGTCCACCAAGAACGTATGAAGGACGAACCATAACAGGATAACCTATCTGATTAGCTATCTCTATAGCCTCATCAACTGTAGTAGCCATACCGGATTCCGGCATCGGAATACCAAGCTTGTCCATCATAGCTCTGAACTGGTCTCTGTCTTCAGCAAGATCAATTACCTCAGGAGATGTACCAAGAATATTTACACCATTCTTCTGAAGATCACTTGCCAGGTTCAGAGGTGTCTGACCACCAAACTGTGCGATTACACCTACCGGCTTCTCCTTCTTATAAATAGAAAGAACATCTTCAAGTGTAAGTGGTTCAAAATAAAGCTTATCAGATGTATCGTAATCTGTTGAAACAGTCTCAGGATTACAGTTAACAATGATAGTCTCAAATCCAAGCTTCTTAAGAGACTTGGCAGCATGAACACAGCAGTAATCAAACTCGATACCCTGTCCGATTCTGTTAGGACCACCACCGAGAATCATGATCTTCTGCTTATCAGTCTTAACCTCATTCTTATCTACATCACAGTATGTTGAATAATAGTAGGCACTATCCTGAGTACCGCTTACATGAACGCCCTGCCATGCCTCAACAACACCGATCTCTTCTCTTCTGTTTCTGATATCATCCTCAGATACCTCAAGTATCTCACTAAGATACTTATCTGAGAAACCATCCTTCTTAGCCTTTGTAAGAGCTTCATCTGATGGAACGCTTCCCTTAAACTCATTTACAAGGCTTTCCTCCTCATCAACGAGCTCCTTCATCTGCTCGATAAAATATGTCTTAACAGAAGTGATCTTATGTATCTCTTCTACTGTAGCTCCCTTTCTAAGAGCCTCATACATCTGGAAATGTCTTTCACTGGAAGGAGTTATAAGAGCCTGAAGAAGCTGCTCCTTAGTCATCTCATTAAAGTTCTTTACATGACCAAGTCCATAACGTCCTTTCTCAAGAGAACGAATAGCCTTCTGGAAGGCTTCTTTATAATTCTTACCGATGGACATTACTTCACCAACGGCTCTCATCTGTGTACCAAGCTTATCTTCAACACCTTTAAACTTCTCAAATGCCCATCTTGCGAACTTGATAACTACATAGTCTCCACCCGGAACATATTTATCAAGAGTGCCATACTTACCGCAAGGTATCTCGCTAAGCGTAAGTCCTGATGCCAGCATAGCTGATACCAGTGCTATAGGGAATCCGGTTGCCTTAGAAGCAAGGGCTGATGAACGGGAGGTTCTTGGGTTGATCTCGATAACTACTATTCTGTCTGTTACAGGATCATGCGCAAACTGAACATTTGTACCACCAATTACCTGAATAGCATCAACTATGGCATATGCCTGCTTTTGAAGTCTCTGCTGTACTTCTTCTGAGATAGTAAGCATTGGTGCAGAACAGAAGGAATCACCTGTATGTACGCCCATAGGATCAATATTTTCTATAAAGCAGACGGTAATCATGTTACCATCCTTATCTCTAACAACTTCAAGCTCAAGCTCTTCCCATCCGCTGACACATTCTTCTACAAGAACCTGTCCTACGAGAGAAGCCTTAAGACCTCTGGCACATACAGTCTGCAGCTCATCTTTATTATAAACCAGTCCGCCACCGGCTCCGCCCATGGTATATGCAGGACGAAGAACTACAGGATAGCCAAGCTTATCAGCTATAGCAAGCGCTTCTTCAACTGAATAAGCAACCTCAGATCTGGCAACCTCTATACCAAGTGACTTCATGGTATTCTTAAACTCTATTCTGTCTTCTCCACGTTCTATGGCATCTACCTGAACACCTATAACCTTAACATTATATTTATCCAGAACACCTGCTTCAGCAAGCTCTGAGCAAAGGTTAAGTCCTGACTGTCCACCAAGGTTTGGAAGCAAAGCATCCGGACGTTCTTTATCAATGATTGCTTCAAGACGTTTAACATTTAATGGCTCTATATAAGTTACATCAGCCATTTCAGGGTCAGTCATGATTGTTGCAGGATTGGAATTGACAAGGACTATCTCATAACCAAGCTGTCTAAGTGCTTTACAAGCCTGAGTTCCTGAGTAGTCAAACTCACAAGCCTGTCCGATAATGATAGGACCTGAACCAATAATAAGAACCTTGTGAATGTCTGTTCTTTGTGCCATATACGTTTCCTCCATATTAAAATATATTTTTGCCCAATTGGTATTACTATATCATATATGATTTATTATTTCTGCATAAAATTTAATAAATTTTATAAAAATTTCTTGTCTCTATTTTTCCATATAAAATGCGCCACCCCTTAAAAGAGGTAACGCATTAAAAATTTACTGATCAAGTGCAGGAGTCCAGTATTCACTATTATATATATCAGTAAGAAGATAAGTTATCTTACTGCCGGCACCTACATCCTCATAGCTGCATACAAGGTCATCTGAATATGTTATCTGTTCTCCAAGATAGTAGCTGTCCTGATAGAAACCATCATAATCATAAAAATCACAGATAAAGTCTATAGCAGCGCCTTCTTCTATCTCGGTAACACCCTTGGCCACAGGCATATCCGAAACACTTTCTGCTCCAAAGTCATCCAGATCATCACTATAATCATATCTTGCACCTGCAATATATCCACTTGGATGAGCATTATCAAATATTATAATGAGATTGCATCTAACTCCATCAATGAATGCCGGAACTCTTGCCTGTACTATTGTATCACCATCCTCTGTTTCAGTTGTATCCTCATAGTAAAATGCAACAGGCTGTCCATCGATAGAGAACCAGGTATTATCAGTCTCGCCTATAAGCTTTCCATCCTCAGTAAAGTAATACAGATTATCAAGCCCCATATCTACATATCCTTCTCCATCATCTACAAACATATTAACCTGAAGATTCTGGATAAGCTGCCAGTCCTCCTTAGTAAGATCAAGTGTATGTGTACCATCGGAGTTTTCAGTCCAAACAAGCTTAGAAGCATCAAACTGATTTGCAGCAACATATTCAGCAGCCGAATCAGCATCATATACTTCTGAGTCATTCATAAACTGAACATCTTCACTATCCATACCTTCTATGCTTCTTCCTCCACCCAGAAAAGCATTCAGAAGTGTACCTATAGCATCACCACCTGAAGTTGCGCCGGAGCTGCTGCCTGTACCACCCATTCCAAGAAGTGAACCAAATGCTGAGCCCTGACCACCTGCTGCAGCCTGTCCGGTTGTTTCAAGACCGGCAAAAGCCTGCATACACTTTGTATATTCACTATCCACACCAATCTGATTATTTATGGCAGATACAGTCCCAACCTGCGAAGCCTTGCGAAGCGGGAAGTACATAGATACACCATAGGCATTTGTTATTGAATTAGATGTTCTGTTATACTTAACTGCATCCATTACAGTTTCAGAAAGAGCCTTTGCCTCATCTGTACCGATAGAATTAGCAAAGTTAACCAGGTCGATCTGATCAATCTTTGAAGATGTGGCAAACTCCCTTGAGCCTGCTCTTGCATCAGAAACAGTCTTATATTCAGAACTCTTTATGAGCTTAGTGGTTGTAGTAGAAAATGCATTCAGTTTAGCAGGAACAGTCTGTGAAAACTCAGCAAGATCTATTACAGAAAGTGTAGTCTTCTGACCTCCACATACTCTGTTACATTCTTCCACAAAGCTGTCAACTATAATCTTTCCAAGTTCAAGTGTTTCTATAGAGGTATTCTGCCCTACAGCATTTACCCATTTTGTATGATACCAGCCTACTCCGGGCTCAGTTTCCTCTGAAGCTATAAGATAATCAGCATAATTACTGCACATCTGAGCAGTCTCCAGAGTTGCCATAAGACATGCATCAAAGCCTATCCAGTCAAACTTCTGTCCGGCACTCTTAAGTGCGTTGTTTATCTCGGAAAGATCCATAGAGCCGGTGCTCTTATGCTTCTCATCATAACCATAGCCGGTAATGGAGCCGCCACCATGATCCCAGAATATAAGTGCCTGACGATTAGCACTGTAATTACTTGAACAATAATCTATAAAATGTACCAGAGTATCAGGATCAGTCATAGCCTTGTCTCCATCATCATCGACAAGGAGCTCCATCTTACCACTACGTACTCTGAATATCTGATTAGTTCTGTTGCTTATACCACTGGTTTTCCATCCCGAGCAGCCGCCGGTATAAACTATAAGATTTACATTTTCAGGAATATTCGCTGCAGCCATCTCTCCCAGATCACTGGAAGCCATTCCACTTCTGGACTCAAGGTCTGTACCACACATATAAACCATTATAGTCCATGTATCCTGACCATTTCCAATAATGCTGGTATATTTATCCCTTGCACTGGAAGACACCTCTTTGTTGAGCTTCCCGGTATTATTCAGTCCATTCTGCCACCCTGAGGTAGTTGATGCACCGGAGAAACCGCCAAACAAACTTGTAACATCTCCAAAGGAGGATAAACCGCCGGAAGCACCGGAACCAACACCACTTGTACTGGATGATGTCTGACCGGCAAGAGAACCATTTGTATCATAGGTAGTAGTTGAGCTGCCGCCCATTCCTCCACCACCGCCACGCATAAGCAGGAAAATGATTATTATAAAGATAATTACGCCACCGGATCCACCACCAATCTTTGCGGCACGGCTGCCACCTCCTGATGAACCGGTTCTTCTTCCCTGATAAGTATCCTGCCGTCCAACAGGTCCGGTACCAAGGCCTTCACCTCTTCTATGCACGCCCTTGGAATTACCTGTTGTAACCTTCTGTCTGTTACTGCTTCTTGGATCCATCCCGTTCTCCTCTCAACTAATATGTTTGTATCTGTTTAGTACATGCATCATACAACTAATAAATAACAGTATAAAATATTCATAAAAAAAGTGTCAACCATCTTATTTAAGAAGCTGACACTTTTAAGATTTATAATATTTGTCAAACCATCAGATTATTACGCTTATTCTTCAACGGCAGCCTTAGATCTGATAGCCTCAGTAAGAAGTGGAACTATCTTGTTAAGATCACCAACCACGCCATAGTCAGCAACATCAAAAATAGGTGCTGATTCATCTTTATTAATAGCGATGATTATCTCAGATTCTTCCATACCTGCTGTATGCTGTATAGCACCGGATATACCGATTGCAAAGTAAACCAGAGGGCGGACAGTCTTACCTGTCTGACCTACCTGATGATCCTTTGAAAGCCATCCATTATCAACAACAGCACGAGAGCAGGCTATCTCACCACCAAGTGCATCTGCAAGATCCTGAAGAAGCTTGAAGTTTTCAGCGGAACCGACACCTCTACCACCGGATACAAGTATCTTAGCCTTCTGAATATCAACAGCCTCATTAACGCCCTTAATAATATCAAGGATTTCTACATATTTTTCATTTGGTGTAAATCCGGGATTAAATTCTATAATCTCGCAAGTTCTTCCAACTTCCTTTGGAGAACGCTTCATAACACCGGGTCTTACTGTAGCCATCTGAGGTCTGAAATCAGGACATGCTATAGTAGCTATAGTATTACCACCAAATGCAGGTCTTGTCATAAGAAGCTGATTATGCTTCTGCTGATCTTCCTTGCCCGGAATTGCTACCAGAGGAAAGTCTCCTATCTCCAGTGATGTACAGTCAGCAGTAAGTCCAGTATGAACTCTGGCACAAACACGAGGAGCCAGATCACGACCTATTGCAGTTGCACCAATCAGAAATACATCCGGTTTAAATTTATTTATAACCTCTGAAAGCGCATGAGCGTAAGGTTCAGTCCTGTACTCTTTAAGTTCAGGATCGTCAATAAGTATAACCTTATCAGCACCATGCTCTTCAAGATGAAATACCTTATTCTTTATATCTGAGCCACAAAGAACTGCTACCACTTCTGTATCCAGATCCTTGGCAAGCTCTAAAGCCTTACCCATGAGTTCGTATGTTATCTCAGTGATATGATTATCAATCTGCTGAGCAAAGACATATACTCCCTTATATTCTTCTAAAGACATCATTAAGTCCTCCTGTTTCATTTAATAACATTAGATAACAAATTTCTCTGCAAGCTTGCTGATAATATAATCAGCCGCATCTGATGCAGTTTCAGGGACAACCTTCTCACCTGCACCCTTAGCAATCTTATCAGAAGCTTTTGCAATCTGTGTAGGAGAACCCTTTAGACCCATATTACTGTCATCAAGTGTGTCAAGAGCATCTCTGTCCCACACTGTTATCTCCTTATCAAATGCATTAAAGATTCCACCCGGAGTCATATATCTTGGTACATTCAGCTCTGAAAGAGCTGTTACGAGGCAAGGCAGCTTAGCCTTAAGTATATGATGTCTGTCATCATACTGTCTCTTAACTATTACATATCCATCCTCAACCTTCAACTCCTCTGCATAGGAAATCAGAGGAAGTCCAAGATGTTCAGAAATCTGAGGACCAACCTGAGCTGTATCACCATCTATAGCCTGACGACCAGTAATTATAAGATCGTAGTCAAGCTTTCTGATAGCTGCAGCGATTGTCTGAGAAGTAGCCCATGTATCTGCTCCGGCAAGTCTTCTGTCAGTAACAAGTACAGCATTATCAGCACCCATAGCAAGAGACTCACGAAGTACATCCTCAGCCTTTGGAAGACCCATTGTTACTACAGTAACCTCTGCTCCCTGCTCATCCTTTATACGAAGTGCAGCCTCAAGTCCAGCCTTATCATCAGGATTCATGATTGACTTCATAGCATTTCTGTCGAGAGTACCATCCGGCTTAAACTTTACTCCAGCCTTAGTATCAGGTACCTGTTTTACACATACAACAATTTTCATGTCCAGTACCCTCCTTACGCCAATATATTTCCTGAGATAACCATACGCTGAACTTCGCTGGTTCCCTCATATATCTCAGTGATTTTAGCATCACGCATCATACGTTCTATCTCATATTCCTTGATATAACCATATCCACCGTGAAGCTGAACAGCCTTAGTAGTTACTTCCATAGCAGTTTCTGCAGCAAAAAGCTTAGCCATAGCAGCTTCCACACTATAGGAAACCTTGGCACCATCAGCAAATTCCTGTTTCTTCATAGCTGCTTTATATACAAGACACTTAGCAGCCTCAACCCTGGTAGCCATATCAGCAAGCTGAAACTGGGTATTCTGGAACTGAGATATACTCTTTCCAAACTGCTTTCTCTCTTTTGTATAGGCAATAGTTCTCTCAAGAGCGCCCTCTGCGATACCAAGAGCCTGAGCTGCTATACCTATACGACCACCATCAAGTGTATGCATAGCTATACCAAAGCCTTTACCCTGAGCTCCAAGAAGAGCTGACTTCGGAATACGGGCATCTTCAAATATAAGCTCATAAGTGGAGGATCCACAGATTCCCATCTTGTTTTCCTTTGTACCAAACGAAAAACCAGGTGTACCCTTTTCAACGATAAAAGCAGAAATCTCTTTCATCTTACGTCCACGCTTCTCTATAATACCGGTAACAGCTATAACGATATATACATCGGCAACTTTACCATTTGTTATAAAGCACTTGGAACCATTAAGTACCCACTCATCTCCATCAAGAACAGCCTTGGTCTGCTGCATCTGAGCATCTGTACCAGCACCCGGTTCTGTAAGAGCAAATGCTCCAAGCTTCTTACCTGTAGCAAGATCCTTTACATACTTATCCTTCTGTTCCTGCGTTCCGTATGTAAGAATAGGATCTATACAAAGAGAAGTATGCGCAGAAAGAATAACTGAAGTTGTAGCACAAACCTTAGCCATCTCCTCAACAGCCATAATATAGGTAAGAATATCACAGCCCTGTCCGCCATACTCCTTAGGAACAGGTATTCCCAGAAATCCGGACTTTGCCATCTTCTCTACTGTTTCACTTGGAAATCTATGCTCTTCGTCGATTTCCATAGCCAAAGGCTTCACTTCTTTTTCAGCAAATTCCTTGAAAAGCTCTCTAGCCATCTCATGCTTTTTATCAAGTTTGAAATCCATGAATTTCCCCTCCAAATTTTATAGGATTCTTATGATTTTAGGAATCGATGTATTAAGCATCTATAGGAGTCTTTGTGCGATCTTCATTATATTTATAGAAACCACGACCTGTCTTAACACCAAGGTTACCACCACGTACCATCTTACGAAGAAGAGGACATGCACGATACTTGCTGTCACCTGTTTCAGCATAAAGAACATCCATTATAGCCAGGCAGATATCAAGTCCAACAAAGTCTCCAAGCTCCAGAGGACCCATCGGATGATTAGCTCCAAGCTTCATAGCAGAATCGATTCCGGCTATGTCAGATACGCCTTCCATCTTGATAAATGCAGCTTCATTAATCATAGGAATAAGTATTCTGTTTACAACAAAACCAGCAGCCTCATTAACCTGTACAGGAGTCTTTCCGATAGCTGTTGCTATGTCAACAATAGTTTTAACAGTCTCATCAGGTGTATTAACACCGGCAATTACCTCTACAAGCTTCATTCTGTCTGCAGGATTGAAGAAATGCATACCAATCATAGGTCTGCTCAGTCCATTTCCTATCTCTGTAATCGAAAGACTAGATGTATTGGATGCAAATATGCATTCAGGCTTACAGATCTTATCAAGCTCTGAAAATGTAGTCTTCTTAACCTCCATATTCTCAAAAGCAGCTTCAACTATAAGGTCACAGTCAGCACAAAGCTCCTCCTTAAGTCCCGGTGTGATCTTTGCAAGGATAGCATCAACAGCTTCCTGTGTCATCTTCTCTTTGGCAACAAGTCTAGCATAACCTTTTGCTATCTTATCCTTACCGCCTTCTGCGAACTCAGCCTTGATATCGCAAAGAGCAACTTCATATCCTTCGACCTGGGCAAATGCCTTAGCAATTCCCTGACCCATAGTTCCTGCGCCAATTACGCCAACCTTCATGTATGTATCCTCCTATAAATATTATTTGTTCTTAAATGGAACAACCTTTAGTTTCTTTTCTTTATCCTTTTCAAGAAAATTAGCCATTGCAGCCACCTGGTCCTCTGTCTCAAAGCAGTCACCAAAAAGCTTTTCCTCTATTACAATAGCTTCGTCCATTGTTACATCCAGCCCCTGATTAATAGCCTTCTTGCAATTACGAACAGCTATTGGTGCATTAGCTGCTATAATTGAAGCAAGTTTCTTAGCCTGATCCAGAAGCTCCTCCTGTGGATATACATCATTTACGAGGCCTATTGCCTTTGCCTGCTCTGCTTTAATATTTCTGGCTGTATATATAAGCTGTTTAGCCATTCCAACACCTATAATTCTGGCAAGTCTCTGTGTACCACCAAAGCCCGGTGTTATTCCAAGTCCAACCTCAGGCTGTCCAAAGAGAGCATTTTCAGAACAGATTCTGATGTCACAGCTCATAGCTATCTCACATCCGCCGCCAAGCGCAAATCCGTTAACCGCTGCAATTACAGGAATAGGAAATGTTTCTATCATTCTGAATATATCATTTCCTTTCTTTCCGAATGCCTCACCCTCTTCCTTACTTAGTGTGGACATCTCTCCGATATCAGCACCGGCAACAAAGGATTTCTCACCGGCACCTGTAAGAATAAGTGCACGTGTATTCTCCAGATCTACCGCTTCAAATGTAGTCCTCAGTTCATCAAGGACAACAGAATTAAGAGCATTGAGAGCCTGAGGCCTGTTTATAGTTACTATTCCTACGAAGCCTTCCTGCTCGTATGTTACAAATTCTGCCATAATATTCTCCATTCTATATAATCGTTATACATAACATTTCCCGGATACCAATGATCAGCATCCAGGAAATATAAACTTCAACTGTAATTAGTCACGCTCAACGATTGTAGCGCAGCCCATACCGCCACCGATACAAAGTGTAGCCAGGCCCTTCTTTAAGTCCATATCTTCCATCTCGTGAAGAAGTGTTACTAAGATACGGCAGCCTGAAGCTCCAACAGGATGTCCGAGAGCAATAGCACCACCACGAGGATTGAGCTGCCTCTCAACATCTATACCAAGATCCTTACCAACTGCAACTGACTGAGCTGCAAATGCTTCATTTGCCTCTATAACATCAAAGTCCTCAATCTTATAACCAGCCTTATCCATAACCTTCTTTGTAGCTGCGATAGGTCCTACACCCATTATTTCAGGAGCAACACCGGCAAGAGCACCGGCAATAAATGTAGCCATAGGCTTAACACCAAGCTCCTCAGCCTTTTCAGCAGACATAACTACAATAGCTGCAGCACCGTCATTAATACCTGATGCATTACCGGCTGTTACATAGCCACCAGGATTGATAGGTCTCATCTTAGCAAGTCCTTCTGCTGTAATACCTGCACGAGGATTCTCATCTGTATCAAATATAACTGTTTCCTTCTTCTTCTTGATCTCTACAGGAACGATCTCTCTCTTGAATACTCCATCAGCAAGAGCCTTCTGGCACTTCTGCTGTGAGTTAGCAGCAAACTCATCAAGCTCTTCTCTTGTAAGTCCCCACTGCTCTGCTACATTATCAGCAGTTTTGATCATATGATAATCATTGAATGCATCCCAGAGAGCATCCTTAACCATAGTATCAACGAGAGCCCCCTGACTATTTGAAGGCCATGTCATTCTATATCCATAGCGGCCATTTGGAAGTGCAAATGGAGCCATTGACATATTCTCCATACCACCGGCTACAACAATATCAGCATCTCCAGCCTGAATCATCTGAGCAGCCATATTAACTGCATTAAGACCTGAACCACAGACAACATTAATTGTGACTGCAGGACATTCAACAGGAAGACCAGCCTTGATAGATGACTGACGTGCTACGTTCTGACCCTGTCCAGCCTGTATAACACAACCCATATAAACATGATCAACCTGATCTGCAGGAACACCGGCTCTGTTAAGAGCCTCTTTGATAACAATAGCTCCAAGATCAGCTACAGGAATTGTGCTAAGCGAACCACCCATAGTTCCGATTGCAGTACGACATGCGCCAGCGAGTACGATTTTCTTTGACATAGATTATCCCTCCATATAAAAAGTTGTTAAGATATTATATTTCAAATATCAATCAATAGATTACTAAAAATAATAAGTATTGATACATCATTTCAGACGTAAGTCAAGTCAAAAACCTTCAAAAATAACGCCCGGCACTTTAGAACATTAAAGCATTAAATCGTCAAATTATCCCAAAAGTGCTTTCTAATCATATCATAAAGTTAAATCTATCGCAATAAGCTAGATTTCGGTTTTTTGTTAATTTTAAGTATAAAATTCAAATGTTTTATAGACATTTTTCACAAACCATAATAAAAACAGTAAAACTATACATCTTTAATGTACAGCCTTACTGTTATATCTTAACCAGAGTATTCTCCGATACATATCAGCTTTTATTCATCTTCTTCCTGAACCATAATATATTCTCCCGCAAGTCCAGCACCTGCAGCAACTACATTTAATGGTTCATCTGCAATGACCGCCCTGACTCCCGTTCTATCTGAGATGGCTCTATCCATACCATACATCAGACTGCCACCTCCTGATAGAAGTATGCCCTCCTTTGCTATATCAGCCATAACTTCCGGTTCAGCATTTTCAAGAACATCAACTATGCCATCAGTAATCTGGGTAAGTATCTCATTCATAGCATCAACAGTTTCGTTGGCACCAAGATCAAGCCTTACCGGAAGTCCGGTCATGATATTCTTACCCTTTATCTCGTAGGAAGCATCAACCTGTCTCTTCACAGCACTGGCTATCTCGATCTTCGCATCTTCAGCAGACTGCTCTCCAAGCTCTATATTGTATTTACGTCTTACATACCTTGCCAGAGCTTCAGTAAAATCATCTCCACCAATTTTAAGAGACACGCCATATGTTATATCCCCGGAAGATATTACAGCTATATCTGTAGTACCTCCACCTATATCAACAACCATATGGCCCATAGTCTCCATTATATCAACTCCGGTTCCAAGAGCAGCGGCTATAGGAGACTCCAAAAGAAAAACATCCTTTGCTCCTGTTCTGGCTATGGCATCTTCAACAGCCCTTCTTTCAACCTCGGTTATCCCCTGTGGAACAGCCACACATATATTCGGTCTTCCAAATATACGTCTCTTACGAAGAGCATTCTTTACAAAGGCTTTAACCATTCTTTCTGCCAGAGCATATTCTGAAATAACTCCATGTCTGATAGGCTTTTCAACTATTATTTCCTCTGTTGTTTTCCCGAGCATACGTTTAGCCTTCTTACCTACAGCAATAATCTTCTTCTCTTTGGTTTCATAGGCAAGAACAGACGGCTGGTTAATAACTATTCCTTTATCTCTCATATAAACACAGACATTTGAAGTTCCCAGGTCTAAACCAATATCTATACGATGCATATTAATAATTCCTTTATATAATGGAGTAAATCTATAGTTCACATCTGAACTAAAAATACGTGCCAGTACTTATGCAGCACTGGCACATATGATAACACTACGTATTTAAAGTGTCAAAGATTAAGATATAAACTAGAAATCAGAAGCCTTGATTATTCTTTCTTCTGCATCCCTCTTCTCAGCCTTTACAAGAGCATCATCGATAGCAGCTATCATTCTGTCAAGGTTACCACTTTCCATACCCATAAGAAGACTTTCTATCTTAGCATTAACATCAGCATCAGCCTTGAAGCCTCTCTGTTTGATATAGCCATCAGCAACCTTAAGCATATCGTTCTTCTCAATCTTTGTCATATCAATCAGATACTCAAACTCAGAGATAACTTCTGTAGTATTTGCAAAAAGCTTTGATATAGAATCAATCTCACCAGTCATGATTACAACGAAATCATCTACATCCTTTGCCGAAAGATTAACTATCTCGATAAGCTTCTCAGGAGTTACAAGACCGGCATTTTCAATAACCAGACAACCACCGGAAAGCTTCTCCATATTAGGCTTTATCTTCTCTTTAGACATCTTGTTAAGAGCAGCAGCCTTAACCTTGGCAATAGTTCTGGAGCTTACAACACCCATATCGTAGAAGCTACGAGCGAAATCCTCACCAACAGATACTGAACCAAATCCATACTGACCAAGTATAACGATATTTCTGGATCTTATAGTCTCCTCCATATTTGCTGCTATATCATTAAATGCATCAACTATTTCGTCTGCAGAGCCTTCAATTCCAAGATATTTATCAAGATAGTTAGCAGCAAGCGGAAGTCTGTGTCCAGGAGCTATAGAAGTCATATCTATTTCCATAGAATCAACATTCTTAGCCTTCTCCTCAGCATCTACAACAGCCTTCTTTGCAGCTTCAAGCGCCTGTTTTGCTTCATCAACCTTCGCCTTAGCTCCATTATTTGCTTCCATTGCTGCAAGTCTGGACTTTTCTTTCTCTTCCTCGACCTTAGCCTTGGCAGCCTCTATCTCATCATCCTTTGTAGCAAAGTCAGCATTTGCCTTTTCAACAGAAGCTTCGGCAGCTTTAATGGTTTCTTCTGCATCCTTAACAGCAGCTTCTGCATCAGCTATACGATTATTGATATCAGCCTTAGTTGCATCCAGCTTATTATCTATATCAAGAACAAGCTTAGCTGCCTTCTGATCTATCTCAGCCTCTGCCTTATTAGTAGCTTCTGCTTCAGCATTCTTAACAGCCTTAGCTATAGAAGCTTCAAGCTCAGTCTCTGCATTCTTATTAGCTTCAGCAAGTTCTGCTTCTCTATTAGCCTTTACCTCTGCCTTACGAGCTTCAGCGCCGGTTATCTTTGCTTCTATATCAGTAACAGCCTGCTTCTTGGTATCCAGTTCAGCTTTAGCTGTTTCTATAGCCTTTTCTGCAGCCGTCTTAGCATCTTCAGCAGCAGATATATCAGCCTTAAGACTTTCAACCTGTGCCTTCTTGGTATCAACAGCAGCCTCAGCATCTGCAATAAGTCCTTCAGCAGCTATAGCCTTATCCTGAAGCTCATTAACCTTATTCTCAGCCTTTGATGCTTCTGCTTCTAACTCAGATACAACCGAAGCAACTTCATTCTCTTTATCCTTAGCAGCCTGAAGAGCCTTTTCAGCTTCAAGAACAGCCGCCTTTGCAGCTTCAAGAGCATCAGCAGCATCAGCAACCTTTGCTCCTGCAGCTTCATAATCTTCCTTGGCTTTTTCCACATCAGCCTTTGCTGCTTCAGCAGACTCTCTTGCTGTAGTTACACCGGTCTCTGCAGACTCAACCTCAGCCTCTGCAAGCTTAACCTTATCTTCAGCATTTACTATATCAGCCTTTGCTGTTTCAAGACTAATCTCTGCTTCAGTTACACCAGCCTCTCCAAGCTCTACCTCAGATCTGGCTGCATCCATATCTGACTTAAGGGCATCAATCTCAGCATTAATAGCCTTTTCATCTTCTTCAATTAATGCTCTATTATCTTCTGCTCTCTTAGCAGCATCCTTCTCTGCTTTATTTCTAAGCAGAAGCTCAGCAGCGGAAATAACATCATCAAGTATGCTAGCCTTAATAGAATCAAAGTCTGCTTTAGCTTCAGCTCTTGCTGCTTCTCTGTCTTCTTCAGCCTTAGCTTCAGCAGCATCTATCTCAGCCTTAATATCATCAACTGCAGATGTCTTGGTTACAAGATCAGCCTTTGCAGCTTCAAGAGCCTTTTCTGCATCCTTAATAGCCTTTTCTGCCTCTTCCTTAGATTTAACAGCTTCATAAACCTTAGCTTCAGCCTTGATTTCATCATCAGACTTAGGAATATCCTTATCATCTATAGGCTTATTAGCTTCAGCCTCTGCAGCCTTAACAGCTTCTTCAGCCTGAGCAACAGCTTTCTTAGCAAGTTCGATTTCTATCTCAGCATCTTCCTTATACTTCTTACGCTGAGCCTCAACTGCAGCCTTACGGGCAATCTCAGCAGCTTTCTTTCTCTGCTCTTCAAGCTTTCTATTCTTTTCAGCGATTTCAGCCTGTCTCTTGGCAGCCTCTTCAGCCTCTCTGGCTGCTCTTTCTTCTGCCTTCTTCTTGTATTCAGCCTCAGCCTTCTTTCTCTCTTCCTCAGCCTTAGCCTTTTCAGCCTCTGCTTTTGCCTTCTCTTCTTCAGCTTTTCTAGCTGCTTCTTCCTCAGCCTTAGTCTTTTCGTACTCAGCACGCTTCTTGGCAGCAGCCTTTTCTCTGGCAGCAGCGAGACGCTTCTCCTGATCGTCTATATCGCTGGTTGCTTTCTTTTTCTTCTTCTTTCTGGTATCTTCCGCAGTAGTTGCGTCCTCAGAACCCACCTCTTCTTTTACTTCTTCAGGTTCCTTCTTGGAAACATCCTGGAAGCCATCCATTCCTGAAGTCTGAGCATCAAATGAACTATCATCATCATCGCCCATATCATACATAGAATCTACATCATCTGTAGGTGTAGTTCTATTAGGAACGATACTATCAAGATCTCCAGGTCCTCTAAGAACCTCTGTTCTATCATCAGCCACCCAGCCGTTATCTTCACTAACAGTATTTGTACCTTCAGATGAGAAGGAATACTTGTTATCATCAGATCCATCAAGAACGGTAACCTTTTCTTTATCACCATTAATTTCAGCGCCAAGACCACCGCCGCCAACAGAACCAAGTCCACCTTCAGAACTTACACTACCAAGGCCTCCGCCAAGTCCTGCACTACCAAGGCCTCCGCCAAGTCCTGCACTACCAAGACCTCCGCCAAGTCCCGCACTACCAAGACCGCCTTCTTCCTTGACTCCGCCAAGACCGCCTTCGCCTGCCTTGGATTCTTCCGGCTTCTCTTCAGCCTTTGTCTCTTCTTTGGTATCATCAAGATCGATACCAAGCTCTTCAGCTCTTTTCCTACGCTTCTTCTCTTCAATACGAGCAAGTTCTTCAGGTGAAAGAGTCTTATATTTCTTCGGACCCTCTTCCTGCTTACCAGAAGATTTCTTAGCAAATCTCATAGCCTCCTGCTCTCTTTCGAGCTTTTTCTGCTTTTCAGCACGTTCCTTCTCAACCTGTGCACGAACAGCAGCGATAAGCGCTTCTCTCTGATCAACAGCCACTGCGTTTACTCCTCCTCTTACATTATATATCTTGCCTTAAATATTAAGCCCCAAGTAAAAACATACCGGTGCATCCCGCACCTGACACATGTAACCATGCATCTTATAATATAACACATTTATCATTACTGATGAAGAATCATTTTGATAAAAAATGCATCAATTAAAGCTTTATACCGAGAGATGCCAGTAAAGCCTCTGCTTCCTTAAGCTTTTCCTCTTCAGCCTTTAATCTTTCATCAAGCTTTTCCTCTTCCACCTTTGCTATCTGATGGAATTTATTATCCACATGGTCATCCTTCTTGGAAAGACCAGGGAAAAGGTCTGAACTAAACCTGTTAAAATCAATGGAAGGAACATCATCCTTCATAAATGACGGAGTCGCTATAGGCTCCGGTTCAGGTGATTCCTCAAATACCGGTTCAGTCTCTGATGCCTCTTCAATTACAGACTCGGGTTCCTGCATTTCCTCAAATACAGGTTCAGGTTCTGATACTTCTTCAATTTCAGTTTCCGGTTCCGGTGTTTCATCAAATATCGGTTCAGTCTCTGATTCCTCTTCGATTTCAGTTTCCGGTTCCGGTGTATCCTTAATAATTGTATCCTGATTATAATCAGCAGCGCCTTCGATGACTGTTTCCTGTTCTTCTTCTAATTCCGGAACAGAATCCTCAACTTCCGGAACAAAACTCTCAACTTCCGGAACAAAATCCTCTACATCTGGAACAAATGCCTTTGTATTAGTATCATCCAGATCTTCATCAAGAACATCATCAAAATCAGATTCTGCTTCAATAGCATCGTCAAAATCAGATTCTGCTTCAACAACACTCTCAAACGAACCTTCAATTTCTGTAGTAGTTTCTACGACTGATATATCATCAAACGCTTCTGCCTCTTCATCCAGTTCAGGAACAAAAGCTTCGACATCAGGGACAAAGCTTTCCGGTGTATCAGAATCCATATCTTCTGTATCAAACTCTACAGATGTCACCGGTTCTTCGACAACCACTGATTCCTCAACAGTTTCCGGTGCTTCAACAGTTTCAGCTTCTTCTGCAACAACAGGCTCTTCTACAGTTTCAGTTTCTTCTACAGCCAACGGCTCTTCTACAGTTTCAGTTTCTTCTATAGTCAACGGCTCTTCTACAGTTTCAGTTTCTTCTACAGCCAACGACTCTTCTACAGTTTCAGTTTCTTCTACAACTACAGATTCTTCTTCAGATTCAGATTTTTCTGCAACCACAGGTTCTTCAACAGTTTCAGTTTCTTCTGCAACTACAGACTCTTCTACAGTTTCAGCTTCTTCCACAACAACCGTCTTATCTACAGCTTCCGGCTCTTCTTCAGCCTCAGCCACTTCTGCAACCACCGGCTCATCAGCTACTTCCAGCTTCTCTACGGTTTCAGCCACTTCTTCAACCACGGGTTCTTCAGTAACTTCAAGTTCTTCCTCAAGTACTGACTCTGCAGCTTCCGGCTCTTCAACAGCTTCAGCTTCTTCTACAACAACCTTTTCTTCCGCAACAACCGGCTCTTCAAAAACTTCCGGTTCTTCAAAAGCGTCAGTCTCTTCAAATACCGGTTCAGCTTCTGCCATATCTTCTACAGTTAATTCATCTACTGATTCTAAAGACTCAGGAACCTCTTCAGTAGCTTTAGTTCCGTCAAATATTTCTATATCTTCATCATCAGGCTGGAATAAGGCAAAATCCTTAAACGCATTAAAGTTTTCCTCATCCTCGTCTTCTTCAAACTCATCACTGTATTCACTTAGTCCGGCAATAGTATCTGACTCAGGAGCAAATCCATCATCAAATTCATATGAAACAAAGTCCGGCTTATAATTAAGCATATCCTGTGGATCTTCTATTTCTACATCTTCAGATACTTCTTCTAAAATAATATCATCTGATTGAGCAGATATATCAGAAGCAACTTCTCCACCAGTGCCTGATACAGATGTTGATACACTTTCATCTACAGCTTCAGCAGTACCTGTCTCAGTTGACTGAACAGCTCCCTCAGCAGATGATTCATCACCAGCCGACGCTTCAGTTGTCACACCAACAGACTCGCCTTCACTTGCAGTTTCTACACTGCCCTTACTATCCTCAGATTCATTCTCAGCCGATACGCTCTCATCTGTTTCAGCAGCAGTCTCCTCTGTTTCGCCTTCAGACTTTTTCTTTTTCTTAAAGGTTTTAATGATAAACCTCTTAAGTCCGCTCTCAACGCCTTCTACACTTTTGACTATCTTCTCAGGCTTTTCAGCATCTGTTGTCATTTCTGTAATAACAGCTTCATCCGAGACCTGAGGGTTAATAACAAAGTAGTCCTTTTCAAGCTGGACTCTCTCCATCTCACGTGTTTCTTCTTCGGCAGGATCATCATCCTTTTGTTCTTCTTCAGCATAGATGAAGAAATTATCCCACGCCGTCATCTTCTCATTCTTAATATCATCAATAAGATAAAGATATGGACTATTCTTAAAGCTGGCTTTATAGTCAGTAGCTATCATATCTATATCATCTTTATCCAGAAGTCTGGATAGCAGAAGCAGCTCATAGCTCCACTGAACATCCATATTATCTCTGTAATAAGGATAAAGCATATCGTAAAGCTCTATAAGATCAGGAGCCTTAGCTTTTTTCATGATATATCTTACATCTGATAATTCTCTGCCAATACCGGAACTAAAATGAACATATTCCTCAAAATACCTATCCGCCAGTTCTCTGTATCCAACCTTAAGATAATAATTAATCAAAGAAAATATAATTCTGGTAGCTTCAGGCGCAAGAACATGAGCTTTCACATACAGATGTCTGGCTTCAGCAAGCCTTCCCACATTCTCATATATCTCTCCACAAAGTCTGAGAAACTGAGGATTGTAAGACTTCTCCAGATCCTGTGAATCCAAAATAGGTGCAGCCAGACTATACTCATGAGCTTCTGCAAGTTCCTTTATTTTATTGATGCTTGTCATACTAAGACCTGAGCCCACAACAACATTACCTCTAAAAAAATTATTTTTTAATTTAACAGCTTAAAATATAATACAGCCATTAAACTTCCAAGTTATACTAATCTATTATTCTTCTACAACTAATCTTCTATATTAATCTTCTATATTAATCTTCAATAGAAGCATCTTCAAAGACCTTCTCAACCTTCTCTATAACTGTTTCCTTCATATTTCCTCTCGTCTTCTCATACTGAAGTCCGGATTCCATAATCTCGAGAAGCTCCAGTCTCATGCTGGCATCAATATCCTTGATGTACTGCATAAGAACGTCCTTGATTTCAACCACATATTCCTTTTCTCTCATGCGGTCAATCATTTCCTCATAATTAAATGTAGCCTTGGTCATGATATCCTTCTGCTTACGTCCGCAGATTATACATTCCTCAGATCCACCTTCATTTACATGACCACAGTTACAGGTCCAGATCATTCCATCTGTTGTATATTTTTCAACTGCATCTATACCACGCTTAGCCTTAAGAGCCTCAAGGCGACGATGGCTGAGCGTAACATTTATAGGCTGATCATTGCATGCAAATATGCCACGAGGTGTTGCATACTTAGTAAGAACCACCTTGGCATCCTTCAGTAAAGCCAGATCATTTGGAGCGATCTTACTCTGAACATAATCAGACTCTATAACAGACAGATTAATATTCTCACTAAATACAAAGTCAACATTCTTTATAACAAGTCTCTCGTCATAAAGATTTGTGAACTCGACATCGCACCTGAGAGCCTGAATATCGTCATGATTATAATTAAATACAACCAGTCTCATATTGATAGAAGCTGAATCGCCATCAAGAACAATCTTAACAGGTCTTGGAACTATACGATTATAGTAATTGGTTACATACAGTTCTTTATGAAGCGAATCACTGATAAGAACATGCTTTGCAACCTTAACCGCTGTTCCTGACATGATGATACCGAAAGAGCCGGCTTCAAAAGGCGCATAGGTAATTCCCATACCTATAATAGCATTTGCCCCTTTCTTCTTAGCTACTTTGATAAGCTGCTGTTCAGCATCTTCACGACACTGTTCCAGCTTGGCAGTATCCTTACGAGCCACATCGGCTACGTTAGCAGCTATACCGGTAATAAAGTTAGAGCCAAGGATTGCCTGGCTTGATACGAAGCCCAGATACTCGGTTACACCGTAACCTTCAAGTGATGAGCCTGTTGTAATTAGAAAACTATCTGACATCTTCCCCACCTTTCTCCGTCCTTCTCCTGACGGATAACACACTATGTTTTATTATAGCATCTAAAGCATATTTTTTAAAGTTTTTTTGGGCTTTTATTTCGATACTCCTGAAAATAGTAAATCATACTGAAACAGGTCTGTTCCTCCCCTTCATCCACCAGTTCCCAGTTCTCAAGCTTCTCAAGATTAGGAAAATATGTATCCGCCTGATACGAATAATCAACCTTAGTAATATATGCCGTATCGCAGTAAGGCTCAAGCATCTTATATACGCTTCCTCCACCTATTACATATATATCATCAGAATCAATCTCTCTAAGAAGCTCGAAGAGTTCCTCCTTATTATGCACAACCTCAGCACCTCTTACCTCATAATCAGATCTCGTGGAAAGGATAATATTTCTCCTGTTTTTAAGAGGAAGACCATTTGGAAAACCAGCCAGAGTTTTACGTCCCAGTACAACAGTATGTCCGGAGGTTATCTCCCGAAATCTCTTCATATCTGCCGGAATATTTACCAGCAGGCTGTCCTTTAGGCCTATAGCCCAGTTATTATCTACATTAGCAATCATTTTCATCGTTTTGCCCTCTTAATTAATACCATGATATGGTCAGTAAAATACATTTCACTACGGAATGATATATTAAGAAAATCTATTCCTTTGATTAATACTTATCGGTTCATCAGATAGCAATCGGGATATTTTTAATCTGTTCACCTGTCTTGTAATCCTCTATCACGAAGTCATCAACCCTGAACTGATAGAAATCCTTTACTTCCGGATTCAGAGTTACTTTCGGCGCCGGATAGGTTTCTCTCTTAATAAGTTCCTTAACAATCGGAATATGCTTATCATAAATATGAGCATCAGCTATAACATGAACCAGCTCACCAGCCTTAAAGCCTGTAACCTGAGCTATCATCATCATAAGTGCCGCATACTGAACCACATTCCAGTTTCCTGCAGCCAGAACATCCTGAGAACGCTGATTAAGTATGGCATTCAGCTTATCTCCTGTGACATTAAAGGTCATACTGTAAGCACAGGGATACAGATTCATTTCATTCAGATCCTGATGAACATAAATATTGGTCATGATTCTTCTGGAATAAGGATTGTTCTTTAGATCAAACAGAACTCTATCTACCTGGTCAAACTCACCCTCCTTATACTTATGCTTTACCCCAAGCTGGTAGCCGTAAGCTTTTCCGATAGATCCATCCTCATCAGCCCACTCATCCCATATGTGACTATTCAGGTCATGTACATTATTGGATTTCTTCTGCCATATCCAGAGTATCTCATCTATAGCAGAACGAATATAAGTCTTACGAAGTGTTATAGCCGGAAATTCCTCTTCAAGATTATATCTGTTAACTATTCCAAATTTCTTCATGGTATATGCAAATGTACCGTCCTCCCACTTTGGACGAACCTTCTCTCCCTCTGTGCTTACACCATGTTCAAGTATTTCCTTACACATATTTATATAAATCTCATCCGCTTTACTCATCTTAAAACCTCCCAAACATCAATATATTCATTTCAGACATATATACATACATTTCAAACATAAAAAGTGTTCATCACAAGCCATTTTTCTCTTTCAACACATTTTCCTATGATAACATAATTAAGCAATAAATGATACCCAAAAAGAAACCTTATTACTCATTATAGCAGATAAGGCTATAACTAAAATAACGAAACCGTAAAACCTCGAACTATATCAGGATTTATAAAAACAGGACGCGAAAATGAAAATATACTGGGCAAATATATTAAAAAGATTACGAAAAGAATATGGTCTCACTCAAGGCGAAATAGCCGAGGTGCTTCACACTTCAAGACAGACATATAACGCAATAGAAAAAGGCAGGCTGAATGCATCTATCGAAGATATAATAATCCTATCAAATATATATGATATAGATATTTATTCGTATGCCATCAGATGTATGCCGGAACATATGCTCGCTGAGCAGCAGGAGTTCAAGCTGAGACTTTCCAAAAGAAAATATTCATCCCCAAAAGAAAACGATAAAGAAAATATTGATATAGTATCTGACAGAGTTACGGAATACGGAAACACGTATGGATATAGCAACGCCAAATCCGATAAAGAGTTAGATGTATATATTGATCCTCTGGAAATATTACTGGAAGATGAAAAAGACACAGAAATAAATGTAAATATATAAAAATCTCCCGGCTTAACACCGGGAGACCTGTATTTAAATAAAACTATCAGTTTAACTCACCAAGCATACTTTTAAGAATATCAACAGCAGTATTGATCTTTCCATTAGTAAATGACTTGATAACTCTGTCTATCTTAAGCTTGGTATCAAGATCCAGCTCATAAACACTCAGCTTATAAACCTGACTAAGAGCATTATCCTGATCATTATCCTCAAGCATACCAAGTATCTCATCTATTCTGGCTCTGATATCGCTGTTGGAAAGCTTTATGCCATTTGTATTGCTGGTAAGAACCTCAGTAGTAGAACCAACCTGAACACTGCTCTTACCCAGCCAGCTTGCAAGTCCTACAACTACATTTTCCCATTCAACCACCAGACTTCTCCAGTTGGTTTCTGCAACCTCCAGAGTATCATCCTTAGCCATATTTACGTGATCATCAAAAGCATAGGAAAGATGAATGGCACCAATATTTCTTGCCTTTTCCCTCATGTTACGGGCAAGCTCCATATACTGATCGTTCTTACCGGAATAAAGAGCATCCATCATATCTGATACAGCTACTTCATAATCATCACAGAAGGTAGAAGCATCATATTTGTAATCATCGATTTCGCCATCATAGCCTTTAAGAGCTTCTATATATCTGATACCACAGCCCTTAAGCTTCTCTGCATCCTCAGCATTGGTCCTCAGCTCTTCCAGCATCTTCTCATCATTAGGAAGCATTTTCTTAGGTGCATGTTTAACTATAATATTCTGTATGATAGTTCTGTCTATAGGCTTACGAATGATACCATCAAAACCAAGACTTTGAAAATATATATCAGGTTCATCCACCTTCTCATCAAGTATAATATAAGTTTTAGCATCCTTACACTTGCTGGTAGGTCCCTCTTTCATATTTTTAAGAGTCTGGATACCATCCATTCTAGGCATATTTCTAGCTATAATGACAAGATCATACTTATCCTTGGATACCTCTATCATACATTCCATGCCACTGGCAACAGAAGAAACATAGCATCCCGTCTGGTCGATCATGCGCTCTACTTCAAGTCTTTCATCATAGTTTGCATCGACCACCAAAACATAGAACTGTCCTTCAGCAGTATAGAGATTCAGATCTTTTTCGATCTCTACATCTCTATCATAAAGACCTGTAAATTCATAATCATTACTTTTTCTGTTTCTCAGATTCTGTATTTCTTTACGAATATCGATTATACCCATAGCCTATACCCCTATCACTAAGTAAGACGTCCAGAATGTAACTTATCGGAAGGAAAACAAAGTCGAGTGAAGCGAAGACCTTGTTTTCACCCGATAAGTTAATGATGAACCGCCAGGTTCAGCAGTTTATGAGAAGCGCCAGCTTCTCATAATGTAACTTATCGGAAGCATCAGCTTCTCATTGCGTACTGGAAATATTATTAACCCATTACTATCTTTCTGTAATTCTTCTTTCCTCTTCTGATAACAAACTCATTATCAAATGTTTCCTTATCATAAGCCGCTTTTGTATCTGTAACCTTTTCACCATTTACTGTTACTCCGCCCTGTTCTATAGCTCTTCTGCCATCTGAACGGGTTGCAACAAGACCGGACTTAACAAGTATTGTAATCAAATCAATCTTTCCATCACGGAAATCCTCTTCAGCAATCTCTGCTTCAGGCATATTCTCAGTTCCACCGCCTCCAAAGATTGACTTTGCAGCAGTCTCAGCCTTCTTAGCTTCCTCATCGCCATGAACAAGTGTAGTAAGCTCATATGCAAGTATCTCTTTAGCCTTATTTAATTCTGCACCCTCCCAGCTTTCCATCTCATGAATCTGCTCGAGCGGAAGGAAGGTAAGCATCTTGATACATTTGATTACATCAGCATCATCTATATTACGCCAGTACTGATAGAACTCATACGGAGAAGTCTTTTCCGGATCAAGCCATACAGCACCTTTGGCTGTCTTACCCATCTTCTTGCCTTCAGAATTAAGAAGAAGTGTTATAGTCATAGCCTGCGCATCATCCTTACCAAGCTTCTTATGTATCAGGTCTCTGCCTCCAAGCATATTGGACCACTGATCATCACCACCAAACTCAAGATTACAGCCATATTCCTCATAGAGCTTTAGGAAATCGTAGCTCTGCATAAGCATATAATTAAATTCGAGAAAACTAAGACCATCCTCACTGGCAAGTCTCTGCTTGTAACATTCAGCACGAAGCATGTTATTTACCTTGAACATAGAACCGATATCACGAATAAATTCTATATAATTCAGGTCTCTGAGCCAGTCGGCATTATTAACCATGAGAGCCTTATCCTCACCAAATTCTATAAAACGGCTCATCTGCTTCTTGAAGCATTCACAGTTATGATCAATCTGCTCAGTTGTCATCATGGTACGAAGATCAGTTCTTCCAGATGGATCGCCAATCATTCCTGTACCACCACCTACAAGTGCTATAGGTCTGTTGCCTGCCATCTGAAGTCTCTTCATCAGGCAAAGTGCCATAAAATGACCAACATGAAGAGAATCTGCTGTAGGATCAAAGCCTATATAGAATGTAGCCTTACCGTTGTTGATAAGCTCCTTTACTCCCTCTTCATCTGTTACCTGAGCAATAAGCCCTCTCTCAATAAGTTCCTCGTAAATCTGCATCGTAATTTCTCCTCTGTATTTTATGTCCAAAAGTAAGGTCTCGCTGCGCGGGGCTTCTCTTTTGTTCCGATAAGTTATTCTATAAGCGGTTATTCCTTCGATTAATACTTATCGTCCAAAAGTAAGGTCTCGCTTCGCGGGGCTTCTCTTTTGTTCCGATAAGTTATTATATCATTTGAAAATATTTTTGTCTTGTTATATTTGACAGCTTCAGGATATGCTCTAATCGCCTCATCAATCAGGTTAGATAGTATATCCTCTTACTGTTTCGGTATCTTATATAACCAATTCCGGCAGCTAATAAAACGAAAAAGAAAGGTGATGTAATAGGCTGATTGAGTGTAACTATACACTGTGCAAAGTATCCAACACCGCCCATTAAAAACGCAAGAGCTATCCGGTCCCCCCTTGCTCTCTTCCATATATAGATAAAGGATGAAAATGCTGTTCCTATAAATGTTATTAAACCAAAAAGTCCTGTTGTTACCAGATACTGTAACAGCTCATTATGAGCATTGTCATACTTTTTACCGGTTACATCCAGCATTTCCTCATAAAATCTCTGATTCATAAGTCTTGCTATACTCTCAGTTCCATATCCAAAGAATTTGTTGAGAGGTCCGGCATCTGCATGAATCTGCCAGCATTTACTCCAGATATATCCACGATATGTTCCCCAGTTATAGTCAAACTTAAATATAGAGCTTCCTGAACGAACACCAAATACAAATGCAGCAAGACCGCCCATAACCAGCAGAAAACTGAATATCAGAAGCAGCCATCCACACTGAAATCTCTTATATGCAAAGTAGTTAACCTTTCTAAAGATCAAAAAGCATGCAAGCACCCATACAACTATACATACAAAAGAAAGCATTATTCCGGGATTTTCAACTATTTCCGCAATACCATTAATATGCTTCTGACTACCGTTCAACTGTTTATTAAGTATGGACATAACAGATAGTCCCGTACTTAGGAATAGTATCGAAAACAGGTATTCTGTAAGACGTTTATTCATGACTGCCAGATAAAACAGCACTATATATCCAACGCCTACACCAAGATAAACATTATCACTCTTAGCCGGTATTATAGCCATCCCGCCCTCAAAAAGAAGAATCGCAGAGAGCAGATCTATCCAGTTAGCTTTAAGCCAGAAGAATACATTTCCTTTCTTCTCTTCGGGATAAACCTTTTTACTGATGTTATCTGTAGTTATCTTATTGGTTTTTAAATCAGAAGAACCAGTCTTCTTCCTGTCAGATTTTTTCTGAGGAAACGCGCCGGAACTGTTATCTGACTTATCATCAGACTTTCCAGCTTTACTTTTCGATGCTGCCCCGCCATTACTTTCTATAACAAACCGGTCTGGATCATATGACTCAAATATAAAAACAGCAGCAATTATCGGAATAATTATAGCCAGATAAGAACCATATGTATTCAGATTACCAAAGGTGGATATAAAAAGTTCCTTCTGTCTTGGTACCACTTTAGCTTTAAGTCCGAAAGGATCCAGTCCAAAATGCTGCAGAAAAGCTATAAACATCGATAAAGAAGAAGAAACAAAAAGGAATACAAATAATAATCTGCTGATATAAGTCTGCAATGATAGACATACGAAAACCAGAACCAGAATAAGCATCATGCAAAGCCCCATATATCTACCAGTAGAGCCAAGCCAGGCAGCTTTTTTATCCGGAGCAATAAAAAATGCGATAAGATTCGCAACAAAAAAAAGTACCGCCCAAAACTCCGGAAGAGCACCCGGTTTTTCATCAAATGTATATAATACAGATTCCGGTTCATAATATCTGATCATAAAAACTTCTATTACAACAGCCATCACCAAAAGAATGACATAAAACAGCCCTCCAAGCTCAAACACTTTGGCTCTGGTTCCGGTAATATCAAAATACATCCTATGCATATATATAGGATAAAAAGTCGTAATAAATATCAAAAAACAGGTATTCACAATATCAACCGGACGATTATTCCTGAATCTGTCGTAGCTTCTACCACTTTTTTTATTCGATTTTTTATTTTTATTATTCTCCATAGAAACTGATTATACAAACGAAAAACACATATGTCAAACATCATCATTAGTAATTAGATATATTTGAAATATACTAAAAAACATATATATAAAGCAGGAATATCCAAAGATACGCCTGCTTTACAGCTTACAATCATTCTTTATTCAGAGCTATGAGTATCTCATCACAGAAAGACGTTCCTCAAACTCATTAACAGGAAGCGGTTTATCAAAGAAAAATCCCTGAGCAATACTACAGAAATTAACTCTGAGCAGTTCAACCTGTTCTTCAGTTTCGACGCCTTCCACAACACACTTAAGCCCCATATCCTGAGCCATGGAGATAACATGTCTGAACATTACACTGGTCACACTCCTGTCACTTTCATCATCAGTAGGAAGAAAGCTCTTATCAATCTTAAGTACATCCCAAGGTATATCACGGATAAGATTAAGAGATGAGTACCCCATACCAAAATCATCTACAGCAGTTGATATACCTCTTTCTCTAAGACCTCCAACAACTCTCTTCAGATCCAGGAACTTTACGTCAGTGGTTGTTTCAGTTAGTTCTATCTCAATATATTCATGTGGGACATTATTCTTATCTATTATCGACATAATATGCTCAAGAAGATTAACATCTACAAGATGCTTTCTGGAAAGGTTTACAGATACTTTTACTACATTTTTACCTTCGTCCAGCCATCTTCTTATGTCCTTGCAGGTATGATCGAGCATATAGAAATCAAGAGCACAAATATCTGTATTTTGCTCAAGAATAGGAATAAATTCCATAGGTGGTATGATCTTCCCATCACGAATCCATCTGCAAAGTGCTTCTGCACCAACTATTTCTTTACTAAAAACATCAACTTTGGGTTGATAATAAACATGAAATTCTTCATTATGAAGTGCATTATAAAAGGATTGGGATACATGCTTCATATGATCACGCATCTTTTTCATTTCTTCATTATAGAAAATGATGGCGCCATCCTCCTGACGTTTAGCAATCGCAGAAGGCATAGTAATCTTATCCATAACGTCAGAGACTGAGTTCATCTTAAAATCATCAGGTATATCAAAAACACCAGCCGCGCAGCTTATCCTTAGTTTATTATCGGACTTTTCATCATATATAACATTAACACCGGAAAAAGCCTCTAATACTTTATCACGAACTGCGCCGGTAAAAACGCCGATGAATTTATCTCCACCGAGACGACATATGATACCATCCGATCCAATAATGTCACTCAGATAATTATAATACCTTTTCATGACGACATCGCCATTTGAAACGCCTATATCCTGATTAACAAGCCCAAAATTATGAATATCACAATGAAAAGCAGATTTGCCGGCAAGCCCTCCGGAAACATTTAACGTTTCAAGGTATCTGACAAAGGCTCTGAAATTAGGATAGTCCTTCTCATCATTAAAGCCAAGCTTTTCGACTATTCTTTGAAGTCTGTTTCTACTAAGGAAAGAAAGAGTAAGCCTTAACAGAACATCTATTCTATCCTTATCCTCCGGACTAAGCTCTCCCCTCTCTTTTGAAACATGTACCGATCCAATAACTACTGCCTGTGTTTTGGAAACTATTCGTATTCTGGCAGCAAGAATATCAGCATGACCGGTATCAAAATCGCAAAATATTTCGCCCTGTCCTCTGGCTTCAAATGACACATTAGGATAGAACTCAGCAGTAGCCTTAGCCAGATCATAGTATTCGCACATCTCATACAAAAGCTTCAAATACGCTTGTCTGTCATAGCCCCCTTCTTCATGTGTTATACGAACGAGACGTTCCACAAATTCGTGAAATTTTAATACACTATCGTCCATAATCGCCTCCATAATAACATTCCTGAATAAGTATAAGCAAACACCACATTCCCCAAAAAAACAGCTTATAACCTATAAATCAGAATAGCATTTAAGTTACATAACGTCAATTGACAAAATATAACTTATCGCAACAACAGAGAAGCCCTGCGTAGTTACACCTTACTTTTGAACGATAAGTTACCGAATCTTCCCCATATACACCTTTATTCAACCGACTTAAGCGATTCCGCCATATCAATAGTTGATAGCTTTCTTCTCATAACAAGATTTACAAGGAAGGTAAAGAGGTAGGTGAGACACACCGAAAACAGATAACTAAGCGGTTCTATATTTACCTTAAAATGCACCATATCAACTATAATCTGAGCCATAACAAACCTGTGAAGCAGTACCCCCAGACCTAGTCCCAGCACCATACCCAGAAATGTTAAAACTATATTTTCCCTGAATACATACTGGGCAGTCTCATTTGCATAGAAGCCCAGAACCTTAATAGTTGCAATCTCTCGAATCCGTTCAGTAATATTGATATTAGTAAGATTATACAGAACAACAAATGCAAGACCTGCGGCACTGAGTATAACTATGAGCACTATATAATTAAGGCTGGACATCATGTTGGTCATCCTGACCTTAAAGTCATTAAACAGAGAAACATTTACAACATCCTCGCAGTCGGAAAGTCTGCTTTGCGCCTCATATATATCTGTACCTTCAGGAAAATTGATATAAGCTCCATTAATTTCCGTATATATATCATCAGGAGAGACAAATACATAATTATATACATGATTATCAAATATTCCTGTAACGGTAACATCGACCTCATTCATCTCATCGTCACGAAGAATAATCTTATCACCTTTTCTGATATTATACCGTTCAGCAAGACTGATACATATAAGCGCCTCTCCCTTCGCAGGAGTCTTCAGGGGATTACCCTCAGTATCAGCAATTTTGAAAAATGCATTCATATCACCGGTGCATTTATCACCACATTGATCAAGCACACCGACAGGAGCTATCAGATTTACTCCCTTAACATTCTTACCTGCAACCATATCCCATGCTGCGGACTTGATAAATGTATAACCCTCCGACTCTTCTTCCAGTTTGTTAATGATTTCCTGAGGCACAGAGTTTTCTGTTCCATTGTTAAAGGTCAGCTCCGCATCAGCAATCTGTATCTCGTCATACTGAGCCTCGGCAAATCCGGCAACCGAATCCTTCATTCCAAAGCCTGTAAGAACCAGCGCCGTGCATCCGCTTATACCAATAATCATCATAAAGAAACGTCTCTTATACCTGAGTATATTTCTGATAGATACCTTATGAAGGAACTTCAATCGGTTCCATATAAAAGGTATATACTCAAGAAAGACTCTTCTTCCGGCCTTGGGCGCCTTTGGACGCATTAGATTCGCTGCTGTATCCAGAAGCTCATATCTGCAGGAGATAAGTGTAGTTCCAACAGAACATATAAGCGACACGATAAGTGCCATAATTGCAAGCTTCCAGTCAAATATATAATCCAGCGGCAGTCTTATATACATAAGCTGGTAAGTATTCCATATTACAAAAGGAAACAGGAATATACATATAGCATATCCGGTTATGCATCCTATCAGAGCAGCGCTTCCGGCATAAACTGTAAACTTGGCTACTATATCTCCATTACTATAACCAAGAGCTTTCAGGGTTCCTATCTGACTTCTCTGTTCCTCTACCATTCTGGTCATAGTCGTCATACATACAAGAGCAGCAACCAGTATAAAGAATATAGGAAATACTCTCGCCACCTGTTCAACTATTTCGGAATCATTTTCAAAGCATACATATGCAATATTGGTATTTCTTTCGAGTACAAATGTTTCCGGAGCATCAAGTTCACTAAGCTCCTGCTCAGCATCAGCTATTTCCTGCTCAGCATCAGCTATCTTCTCATTATATTCCTCAAGTCCGTCCTCATACTCAGCAAGTCCATCTTCATACTGAGCCAGACCATCCTCATACTCAGCCTTACCTTCTTCCAGTTCTTCCACGCCCTTATAATATTCACCAAGACTTGAATTATATGTTGCAAGACCTGAGTTATACTGAGCAAGACCACTCTCATACTGTGCCACGCCCTCTTCATACTTCGCATAGTTCTCTTCGTAGGTGGCAAGTCCTGATTCATACTGCGCATAACTTGAATCATAGGTTTCTACTCCGGCATCATATTCTTCTTTACCGGCAGTCCATGCAGCAAGTCCGGTATCATACTGTTCCTTGCCCGCTTCGTACTGAGCAAGACCAGTATCATATGCTTCCTTACCTGCAGTCCATTCATCAAGTCCAGCTTCATATTTATCATTTCCGGCAGTCCACTCCGCAAGTCCGGCTTCGTACTGTTCATTTCCGGTAGTCCACTGATCCAGTCCAGCCTCGTATTGTTCATTTCCTGCGTTCCACTCTGCAAGTCCAGCCTCGTACTGTGACAGGCCTTCCTCATACTGGGCTAGCCCCGCCTCATACTTAGACATTCCCTCTTCGTACTGGGCATATCCCGCTTCATACTGGGACAAACCCTCTTCGTACTGTGCTAGTCCGGCATTATACTCATCCTTCGCCGCCTGAAGAAGCAGCTTCTTAGAATCTAATTCCTTTCTTGATGCATTTGCTGTTTCCTCATCCATAAGTCCCGCAGCAACAGCCATATCAATGTTTTTTTCAGCTTCTGTTATAGCCTCCTCATTAGTACTTATCTCTTCTGCTGCACTGTCTAGCTGTTTCTTAGTCGCATCAAGTGTGGCTGAACTGGAATCAAGCTGGGATTTGGTCTCCTCCAGTATTTGTTTATTCTCATCAAGTGAAGCTTTGGATTCATCCAGCATTGCCTTAGTATCATCCAAGGCTATCTTGGATTCATCAAGCAGGGTTTTGTTTTCATCCAGCTTTGCCTTGGATTCATCAAGTACAGTTTTGGAATCATCCAGCTTGGTTTTGGATTCATCAAGTACTTCCTTTGACTCATCAAGAACAGCTTTGGAATCATCCAGCTTGGTTTTGGATTCATCTAAGGTTTTCTTACTTTCATCAAGAGTTGCAGCAGACTCCTCCAGAAGCGCCTCATTTTCATCCAATGTAGCCTTGGAATCATCCAGAGTGACCTTCGCCTCGTCAAGCTGTGATTTGGAACTGTCCAGTGTTTCCTTGGCTGAAGCAAGCTGTGACTTGGAGCTGTCCAGCGTCTCTTTAGAGCTATCTAAGGTTTCCTTTGAGCTATTAAGAGTTGACTTGGCACTGCTTAGCTGGGAAGCTGCATCATTTAGCTCAGCCTCGCCATCTTCTATTTCCCGGGCAGCCGATTCCAGTTCAGACTTTGCGTCATCCAGTTCTGACTTCGCATCATCCAGTTCAGACTTTGCATCCGCTGATTCCTCTTCAAGAGTTTCTTTGGCATCCTGAATCTCTTCCTCGGCATCCTGATAAATGCGGTCAAATCTGTTATCCGCAGTATCATCCGTGATTTTTTCCCACTCATCCCGGAAATCATCCATCAGATCATTATACTCATCAGAATAAATCTCCGCATCTGTATCCAGCTTTACGTAGATCTCAGTATAGATATCTTCATCAAAGCCCTCCCTGGTCATATACATAAAACCGGAAACAGTGCCATTTCCAAGAGGCGTATTACCTCTTTCAAAATTGATATAAAGAATCGAATCAGCAAAACCGACTATCTTATATTTATTATTTGCAAAATGCCCCAGCGTATCCTCATCATTTGTCTCCGAAAGCTCAATGGTATCACCAAGCTTATAACCATTACGATTATGATTATCAAGAAGAACCTCGTCAGGCGCTTCCGGAAGTCTTCCCTCCTTCAGCATGAGCTTATTAATATTCTCCGTCAGAGAATAAGCCTTATAAACCGAATCCTTACCCTCACTATTGATACAGATTACATCATACTGAAAAGAACCCTCGGCATAGGCTACATTTTCCATATTGCGAACTGTATCAACATCCTCTTCCTCCCAGCCGTAGGTAGATACCAGCCGATAATCATACAGTTTCTTCTCCTGTACCAGATTATCAACAGTATGCACCATTGCGGGAGTAGTTATCCGGACACCGGAAAAAAAGCCGACTCCAAGAAATGTGATAGCAAGTATCGCAAAAAACCGGCCAAAGGAACCCTTTATATCCCGAAGGGTTGAACTATGTAATGCTTTTTTTCCTATTTTTCTTTTCATGCCTCAAATAAATAATATTTCAAATTCAACTATAATAATGAACCTTCTAAACTGACTTACCCTAACACTCAAAAAGAATCACCCTTATGAATGATTCTTTCTTAGCTACATAGATAAAATCACCACTCTATCTCAGCAATATCTACAGGATCAGTATTCTGATATTCTTTCTCGATTTTTCCACTTCTGACAGTTATAACTCTGTCAGCCATGGCAGTAAGAGCCGAATTATGTGTAATAACGATAACCGTTGTTCCTGTCTTACGACATGTATCCTGAAGAATCTTAAGAACAGCCTTTCCGGTATTATAGTCAAGAGCTCCGGTAGGTTCATCACATAGAAGCAGCTTTGGATTCTTGGCAAGCGCTCTGGCTATCGCTACACGCTGCTGTTCTCCACCCGAAAGCTGCGAAGGAAAGTTCTTCAGACGATTCTCCAGCCCAACTTCCCTAAGTACTTCTTCCGGAACGAGCGGTTCCTTACAGATCTGAACAGCAAGCTCTACATTCTCAAGTGCGGTAAGATTCTGAACCAGATTATAAAACTGAAATACAAATCCAACATCATACCGTCTGTAGGTTGTCAGTTCCTTTTTATTATATTTGGAAATATCATTTCCATCTATAACTACATGCCCTGATGAAAGAGTATCCATTCCACCAAGTATATTCAGAATAGTGGTTTTACCTGCGCCGGAAGCCCCTACAATAACCGTAAACTCGCCTTTTTCTATGGAAAAGCTTGCACCGGAAAGAGCAGGGATCTCAACCTCCCCGCTCTTATATATCTTTTTTACATTTTGAAACTCTATATATGACATTATCTATTTCCCTGAATTATAGCGTCGTCATGGCTTAGATGACTTATATTTAATAATGATATAGGTATCATAAGGCAATAACAGTTTTCCTGCAAGCAGGAAAGCATGCTAACTATTGAAACTTATGCCCTATTATTCTGACTCTTCTCTCGTCTGTCTTATGACATCTTCCATTGTGGCTTTATCCATCGCTCCGGTTATATATCCATCTTTATATTAAAATGTGCACTATTCCTGATGTAATGATTACAAATCCTTAATAGTTATAAAAATGTTTTATATCTTTCAAAATTCGCTGAAATAATTTCATCATTCAGCTTTCAAACACATTCATAATATGTTACAATGGTTACCTATTGCGATGTAGTCGGCTTGGTTCCACGACTACAACTAAAGCCGGAGGTGTAAGATTGACAATCACAGATAAAATCAAGTTCCAGAATGGAATAAAAAGAGTTATTATCAGCGAGGATGATATAAAAAAGGAAGTTAAGAAATGTGGTGAGATGCTTAGCAGGGAATACGAAGGAAAACCGCTTCTTCTCGTTAGTATCCTTAAAGGTGCATTTGTGTTCCTTTCAGATCTTTCCAAAGAAATCACCATTCCCTGCGAGATAGGTTTCATAGCCGCAAAAAGCTACTTTGAAAGTACTGATTCATCCGGAAATGTCACAATCGAATACGATCTGGCTCAGGACATCAGTAAGTATCACGTTGTAATAGTTGAGGATATTATTGATACCGGCAGAACCCTGTCATGTGTAATCGAGCTTTTAAAGAAAAGAAATCCTCTTTCACTAAAGCTTGTCACTCTTCTGGATAAACCGGAAAGAAGAATCAGCAAACTAAATGCCGACTACTCTCTCTTTACCATTCCCGACTATTTTGTTATAGGATACGGACTGGACTATGGTGAGTATTACAGAAATCTTCCTTATATTGCTGAATATAATACCGATCAGGGATAAATATCAGGCAAAGTACCGGTAAATATATGTTTTAAACATATTATTTATAAAATTTATATTTTCACGGAGGGGAAACCATGTTTGAAAAAATATTCAAACTAAAAGAACACGGAACAAACGAGAAGACAGAGATAATTGCTGGTATAACAACCTTTTTGGCAATGGCTTATATACTTGCAGTCAATCCTTCGATACTCGGAAATGTAATGGATGCAAACGGCGTCTTCATGGCCACTGCTCTTGCATCAGCTATCGCAACATTTATTATGGCATTCTGGGCGAATTATCCTATAGCACTTAGTGCAGGTATGGGACTAAATGCCTACTTTGCTTTTACAGTTTGTCTGGGAGAACTTGGCGGAGAGGAAAATGCATTTACCATCGCTCTTACAGCCGTTCTGGTTGAAGGAATCATATTCATATTAATGTCTGCCTGCAAATTTAGAGAACAGATAATTAATGGTATCCCTCAGAATCTTAAATTTGGTATCACAACAGGTATCGGTCTTTTCATAGCCTTCATCGGACTTCAGGGAGCCGGAATAGCTATAACAGACAGTTCTACACTTGTTGCACTTGGTAATTTCAATTCTCCACAGGTTGTACTTGCACTTATCGGCTTCATGATCATAGCAACTCTAAGTCATTTCAACATAAAAGGCTCCGTACTTATCGGAATACTTGCTACCTGGATACTGGGACTTATAGCTGAAGCCCTTGGCTGGTACGTAGTTGATATTGATGCAGGTGTATATAGTCTGGTTCCTAACTTCTCACAGGGAATTCACCTGGGCGGACTTGGTGCAACAGCTTTCAAGTTCAACTTCGGATGGGCAGCAAAGCATATCATCTCATTTATCGCCATAGTATTCAGTTTTCTGTTTGTAGATCTCTTCGATACAGTTGGAACTGTAGTCGGAGTTGCTGATAAGGCAGGACTTCTTGATAAAGACGGTAAGCTTCCAAGAGCAGGACGAGTATTCATGGCAGACGCCATAGGAACAACTGTTGGTGCATGTCTCGGAACATCAACCGTAACAAGCTTTGTTGAATCAAGTGCCGGTGTTGCTGAAGGCGGAAAAACAGGTATGTCTTCATTTGTGACAGGACTCTTATTTATACTCTCACTGTTCCTTAGCCCTATCTTCCTCGCTATACCAAGCTTTGCAACTGCTCCGGCTCTTGTATATGTTGGTATGCTTATGTTCTCAAGTGCAGCTAAGATCAGCTTCAATGGTGAGATTGCTGATACAGCAAGTGCTTATATGGCAATACTTATGATGCCTCTCACATACTCAATTGCAAACGGAATCATGTTCGGAGTAATCACATGGGTTACACTTAAGGTTTGTACAGGAAAGTTCAAAGATGTTAATCCAATCATGTGGATAGTATTTGTACTCTTCACCCTTAGAATCATATCTCTGGCAAAAGGATTTATGTAAGATATAAGTAAATAAATAGAATCTAAATAAAATCAAAATAAATAAAATCAAATAACAGCCGCCACATTTCCAACACTCAGGAAATGTGGCGACTGTTTTTATGCAGATGCAAATAAATATATACCATTAAACTAAAAGCTTTTAACTACTACTATCTCTACATGATAGCCTTTGACACTTACTCTCACATCATCTGCAATACTTGCGATGATTGATTTTTCGAGTTCATCCCAGGCTTCACGTGACTTTTCATCCTTACCGCTCTGAACCGCCATAGCATATTGCTGCATAGTCCAGATATATCCGTCGATTCCAAGCTGACATCCCATCATGCTGCTTGCTCCCATGAAGTCCATCGTATATCCCGGCAAATACGCATCATCGCCTTTAGGCAGAAGCAAAATGGCTATCATTTCCCGAAGCTTACCTGTAAAGCCTTTTACAGCAGAATTTGTACCGGATGTAGAAACATCTATAATCTGTTTTCTCATATTCTGATCTAATGCCACATCAGATGTTAGATACAGTTCAAAAGATTTATCCTGATACTCTATCCAGTAATCAGCCACTATATCTCCTGCTATCCCACGAAGCATACCTACCAGTTCTTCTGCAAGAAGGCGTAGTCTGATCTTTTCTTTATCAAGAAGTCCTGTTTCCTTGCCAATCTTCTCGGTAGTATCAAGAACCTTATCCAGATCCTGCTCTATATTATTTATAGTGATTACATCAGTTTTCATCATCCAACTCCTTATATATGTACTTCCAGATATTTTGTGCCATATCTGACCTTAGGAATTCAATCCTTACATCGTAAGTCTTGGTTCTACTTTGCAGATCGCATCCCTCGTTTTGGCTCAGGATCGTCTATCGCTCCATAGACGAAAATTATTATACTACATATATATCAGATTTGCATAATTATTTCTGCTATAGAAACTCCTGCTCCAAACCATATCAGTCCATTGCTGCGAGTAGAAGTCTTACCCTTTGATTCTGAAACAACTTTATTATCTGACATTTTTCAGGTATATCTGCTGCGAATTAGTTTAGCACATTCTAAGCAATTCTAATGCTTTATCCCTACGTTGGCATTATCCAAATCAATTTCTTTTTTAACGCAGTATTTTTTCTATCCACTCATCCTCGACACCCGGAAGTATCTTTCTGAACTGCTTATATATTCTCTCAAGTGACTCCTCAGGTGTTCTTTTATATACTTTGTCAGTAAACTTTTTTCCGTAGAACTTCTCAGGTGTAGTATATTCCGCTATCCCCCAGCCATACTCATTTCCAAGCTTATCAGTAGCATATATAAAATCATTGGTTATTACATAGCACTGCTTCTGAAGGCGTGTAATGGAGCTGTCAAAGCCTTTCTTTCCGCCTTTCCTGTAATTACCAAGCTTCTTTAGTGACTTTGATAAAACAGGCGCATTTGCTTCAAGTAGCTCATATAGGTCTCTGTCATCATAAGATGCCAGCCCGTCCTCAAATCTTGCATCAAAGTCATAACCATCCCTGCGGAAATTTGCAAAGTCCGGAAACCATTTGGCACTTATATACATAGCCTTATTCCTAAGAAACTTCCCATAGGCGCATCTGGTTTGCCGTATAACAGGGCCTTTCCATTCCCACGCATCCCAGAAGCTGTCACTTCCACCATACCAGCACTCAGGAGCTATATGCTCCTCTATAGAAAAGCCCTCTATTTCATTTTCAAAAAATGGTACAAAACCATATTCCTCTATAGCAGATATCAGATCCTCTATGGATCTTATAGTAAAATCATCAAAGAATGTCATATCTTTAAATCCTCTTTTGTGATTTGAAATTAATTTCAAGAAGCATATCCATATAATCTTTTCTTTTACTCTCAGACAAGCTCATAAACTGATAATTCATTAGTTTGATCAGAATCTCGTCAGCAGAATTCATTCCCAGATTTCTGATCTTTCTGAGCTGTTTTTTGCTTGATTCACCATCCTTTGTATAGATTCCATTTACTAATTGTTCCAGATTATGGAATCCCGCTCTTTTAAGGCAGTGATACGCTCTTACCGAAAGATCAAGAACATCAATCTCCTGCCTTAACTGCTCTTTGGTGAATATAACCTGATAATGAAATGTTCTTTTGTTATCAGCAAGCACTGCCAGTATCTCTTCAATCGTGATACCATCCAGGTATTTATTCATTTCCTTTGCTACATCTTCGTTTAGCACTATCATAATCGACACCTCCAAATGCATCTTTCACTACTTCCTTTACAGCATGCGTTTCAATACTTTTGATTACATCTGCAAATTTTTTTCCTACCATTTTCGTAAGATACTTCAGTTCTGATACATCAGGAGCTACTGCTGTGGCATGGATACGGTTTTCACCGGTCATCACATAAAGTTCGGTAACATATCCGGTTCTATTTAGATATTTCAGAAGATCTTCATAATCTGAATCAACTGTGGTGATTTCCATGAACATCTTTACAGCACCCTCTCTATAGATTACCGCTTTGTAGCCTCGTAACACTCCGGCTTCTTCAAGCTTTGTTACTCTTTTCTTGACAGCAACTCTGGAAATCCCAAGCCTTTCACCTATTTCTGTGAAGCTCATTCTTCCATTATCCCTAAGAAGTCTGAGAATATCCTTATTTGTATCATCCATAAAGTATCCCTTTCTTTTATCAGTGTCGACTCTGATGAATATATTATACTTCTTAAATGATACAGTAATCAATAGCCCCAGTTTCGTTTCGTAACCACTTGAAATTTTAAACAAAAAAAGCCACATCACATTGATATGACTTCTTATGATCTGTCTAAAGTTCCTTACCACTATGATAGCAAAATGTATAATATCAAAAGCAGTACAAGGAAGATAATATTGATAACTGTAAATGCCAGCAGATAATGCTCTCCTTCTGACCTGACCTTATTATAGAATTTATAAGTTATCAGACTTGCCATACTGGCGATAAGAGTACCCAGTCCGCCAAGATTTGTCCCTATCAGCAGCGATGCACTATTCTTGGTAAATGCAGAAAGCAGCATAGCCGATGGAACATTACTTATAACCTGCGAGGAAAGAACAGCCGTAAGCATTACATTTTTCTCTATAACCCTTGATAATGTATCATGGATGATATCTATTCTTCCAAGGTTTCCGATAAGAACAAAGAAAAATACAAATGTTAATAACAGCCCGTAATCAATGCCCTTATATGCCTTCTTGTCAAATATAAGAACAACAAATGCAACAACTCCGAGTACAATAGTAAAATCTATGACATTTGTTACTGTAAGCAGACACAGAATAAAAAGGATGGTATAGACAGCCAGCGGTACAGGTTTAGGCGAAGTCACTTCCTCAGAAACAGCCGTATCGACAGTTTTATCAGTCTTATTTAGTATTAAAACGCTTACCACCAGAAGTATCAGTGATGCGGCACTATATGGAAGCATAAGCTTAATAAAATCAACAAGAGATATGTGGTACTGTGTATATAGATATAGATTCTGCGGGTTCCCGATCGGAGTAAGCATACTTCCCAGATTCGCTGATACCGTCATCAGAATCAATGTAAACATAGTCCTTCTTCTATCCTTAAACGCCGCCAGTACATTTAAAGCAAACGGAACCAGAGTAACAAGGGTTACATCATTTGTAAGAAGCATACTCATGAAAAATGATAAAACCACCAGAAAAAGCGATATGTTCTTTTCAGAATGAATCTTTCCAAGAAGCTTATTGGTAAAGAAATCAAAAGTCCCTATTCTTATATATGCACTCACCACCAGCATCAGCGAAAACAGAATGGCTAATACCCTGAAGTTGATATAACCCAGATATCCCATATCCGGCTTTACAAATAAACAGGATATAATAGCAAGAAATCCGGATATAATAAGCACAGAATCCTTTTTACATATTTCTATAAGTTTCTTTTTAAGTTCCAATCCAAATGACCTCTCAATTCATATAATAAATGCAAATATTGTATAGCATATTTGTTTCTTTGTATTCATTATTTTATATTTTTAATCTTCTATATCTAAAATGGCAAAGAATTTTTTATATTGAAATCATTAATTGCTGCTTTCACATCATTCACAGCATCAGCCCCAAAATCTCCTGCCTTTTCTATTGCTTTATCAGCATATTCTTTTGCCTTTGTTTCTAATTTACCTAGCTGTTCCGCACTTGAATCAATTGCTCCCTCACAAGCCTCCACTGCAGAAACATATGCTTCTGATGTAATAGCATAATTTACTGTACTTGATACAAGTTCTTTTGCTGACTGCTGATAATCTTTAACTTTTTCAACAGTTTTATCAGCTGTTGCTTTTACATCTTCTTTTACTTCAGTCGCCTTATTTTTAACAGTAGTTTTAGCTTTCTCTACAGTTTCTTCTACCTTTGCAGTTGTCTCTTCCACAGTATTTTCAACAGTTTCCTTTACCTCAGATACCTTCTCATCTAATCCTGTCTCTTCGGCAACAAACTCAGCTATTTCCTTATAGTCATCTACTGTTTCTTTTGCTTTTCCCTCAATTTGCTCAGCTTTATCAATTGCTGCATCTTTAATTTCGGCAGATACTTCTTCAATAGTTTTATCACCTGTAGCTAAATCAACTGCTGTTTCAGCCATATACTTGGTAGCATCATAAGCAGCTTCTCCAACTTCACTTCCGATAGAAGATCCAGCAAACGAACCTAATGGTCCAGCAACGCTACCAAGTGCACCACCAACCATACCACCTGCCACTTTAGCGCCACTTTTTCCTAACTCATCTATGAATTCAGCATTATCAATTTCGCCTTTGGCATAATCAACAACAGTTTCATGAACCTCAATACCGTAAGAAACCGCAGCCGCCGGAAGACATCCACCACCAGCAGATCCAACCTTCTTTATTAGCTCATTACTTGAGCTACGCATTAATGTAGCAGTAGAGCTTGTAATAAATCCAACGCTAAATGCAGCAACACCCGCCGTACCAGTATCTACTGCTATGTTTTTTACTGCCTCCTCAGCAGCAATATCTCCATCTATATACTTAGATACATTATCTACTGTCGAAATCGCACCAGTTACTATCATAGCAGTTTTTGCTTGGTTTAATCCATCCATCGCACCTTTTTTAGCTACAGAAGGAATCATTTGTTTTGCAGCGTATAGTTTTGGATGTTTCGCCGCTTGTATAGCCTCTGTAGAAGTAGTGTTACTTTGTTCAAGCATCACATCCAACTTGTTTACCTTATCTAATTTTGCCAGAATTCCTTCTTGGGCTTCTATATTACCTTCTATTTTCATTCTTTCTAATTGACCTTCTAAATTGGTTCTCTGCTCGGTAATATATTCTTTTCCAGATTTAAAATAATTCTTGGGAATTTCTATTTTATCAACTTTACCATCAGTAAAGTATTTATTAAATTCTTTTTTTTCCAAAAGATATTTACAGCATGATCTACCATCATCACCTATAAACTTAGTCTGAATACGTTCTGTTATATTTCCAGATGAATCAACACGTATTTTATCTACGTATTGGTCATTTCTTGGAAATAAATCAGGTCTATCATCAGCTCTATATGTTTTATTACCATTTCCTAAAGCCTCATTTAAAATATTCTCTTTAGCTGTACTAATTATTTCGGCATCATATCCCGCTCTACTTTTTAAAATTGATTTATCTTTAATATTGTTGTTAATCTCATAGGCTGTCACAGTTCTGCTCTATCTTGCTGTCACAAAACTGTTCACTTGCCTGTCATCATTGTTTATGTTTT
>OCVV011155554.1_pt1 | contig 55239 bp, 99 predicted proteins | sample 1539721 | NCBI WGS metagenome assembly OCVV01 (sample SAMN02144230, study PRJEB22623) | gut metagenome | biome: sheep rumen | host: Ovis aries | place: New Zealand
ACTCATTGTAGACGCTAACGTCCATTCATATCACCTCCTCTCCGCGCCAGAAATATCATTATTCAGCAGGCGTATACGCGTCCCTAACCTTGATGATCTCGTAGTCAAATCCAAGCCTATAGTTTCTCACATAGATTACGTCTTCGTCATTTGTACGGAAATCAAATTTATCAAGACAATCTCCAACAACCCAGTTTGTATCGCTAAGTTTATCTCCATCAAAGATCTCTTCCTCATCTTCATTAAGGAGAATATCATTGTCCTGATAATAGTAGAGTGTCTTCTGCTCTAATGTTCCGTCATTACCAAAGTCAGAAGCTTTAATGATTCTAGGTTTCTCCTGCCTTTTTAAAGCGTGATCTTCCGAGTCTCTAAGACCATCTAAATATCTATCGGTCTCCTTCTCATCCTCGTCTGAGTCAACAGGGTGCAGACTCTCCAGTTCTCTTTCCTCAGGTTCAGTGATACTAGACACTTGCCGCATAATCATCATAGGATCCTCTGTAACGCCGTTTTCCGAATAGGCGGTATAGTTATGCCTGTAATCCTTATCGTCCGTTCTAGAGGCTTCTAGGGGCCTTATACGCGATTCTATGACGGTGGCCGACTCTTTCCCATCCAGACTTGAAATATCACTGTCTTCAATGTGGTTTTTTAGTTCGTCAATCTCCTTCTGCATCTTCTCGAAGGTCTCATAATACTCTTTAAATTTAGCCTCATTTTCCTTGTCGTCTTTCTTTTTCTGTAAGACACACCCGGTAAAATATCCAGCTAAGGAGCCAGCCAGAAGACCGGCTCCAACATAAACTATTACCTTCATTTATTCTTCTCCGTTAATTTAAACAGTAACCAAAAGAATCCAAAGAGTACGATGATCGGAGCTAAAAATACAATCAGTCCAATCGTCGCAAATATCCATACTAACGACAGTAACCAAACAGTAAGAATAGCTTCGACCATCTTAGCCCTCCTTTATTTAAATTGCGTTATAAATCATCTCTTCATTCCAGCTGAGTACAACCTTACTTGATCTGCCGAACCCACTTTCATAGTCAGGGATCCTGTATCTGGTAATCCTAATCGTGTTATCAGCGCCTTCCTTATCGCTCCAGACTCTACCAAACATAATCGCGTTACCAGACTTTCTCGATTTATCAAGATCATCTTTTAACTTAAATGCATCAAGGAAATCTGCTCTCGTTAAGACACCCTTTCTCTCGAACTCATGCTGCAGCATCTTCTCCTTACACTCAACATAATAGTCATCCATGCTGTCAATGCCGGTAAACGTAGGAGATTTGTGGTCCCAAATATAAGAGTTTTCTGGAATACTCCTGATCTGGGTGACTTCTCTGGTTTCCTCAGTCAAATTCCCGTCTTCATCAAGAACAGGAGCGGTCATCTCTCTTTTCTCAGGACCATACATATATCTTTCATCAAGCGTGTCACCTCCATCAGCTCTCACGTTACTTCTGTAGGTGTCGAAAGTCTTCTGTAAGAGCACATACTCAGTAGTCATGGCACCAAGGCGACGGACTACAATAAACTGCGCACCGCCAAAGCATCCGATAGACACTAGACCCATCGCAACAACCGGAGCAGTTACCTTAACGGTACGGAAGAAAGTATTAGCGTAAAGCTTTCTTACTTCCTTTTTAAGCTCTGTATCGTCAATTTCACCTTCATCATGCATAATATCAAGGTCGTCATGCTTATCATTATGCTCGCCAAGCACTTTATTTACAGCAGGACCGGCCTTCACAGTAGCATACACGACGGTTCCAACGAATCCAACTACACCGAGACCAAAGAGAATCTCGGGAGAGTGCTTTACGATCTTCATTCCAACTTTGGCAGTAGCAACGCTTAATTTCTTTCCAATGCTTTTAAACATGTTTTCCCCTTTCTAGGCTCTTTTAAGTTTGTTTCGTTACGTTCGAAAGCGTTTCGTTTCACTCAACGGCATTCTCATTTCATTCGAAAGCAAAAAGAAGAGGCTTTGTTAAGCCTCCTCCTCGCTTTCTGTTTCGACCATCTCGTCCGGAGCGATCTCAACTTCAGGTTCCTCCTTCTGCTCTTCTTCCTCAGTCTCCGTTCCACTGGTGTTGAAGTTATACACACCCGCAGGCCTGTGGCCACGAACAATCGTAACCAAAGACTCGCAGGCTTTACCGAACATTAACATCGTAATAAACGGGTGCCTTACTGCGAACGTTGTGAAACCATTCATCTTGTTCTCCATAATTCTCCTCCTTTGAAATATCAACAGTTTGCATTATACGGTTTGTATTAATTACGAGTTAAAAGTATCAACGATTTTCCTACTGGCAGGTCTTAAAATATAATCCCTGATAGCAGTTCCGGTCCCTTCAGCCATATCCCAGCCGATCCTAACCCAGATACCAATGGAAACAAGCATACAAATCGTGTTAACTTCGTCTTTAGTCGGCAGAATTCTCATAGTTAAATGCAATCTCCTTTCACTTGTTAGAAATATAAATGGTTTTAGCTTCGTTTTGTTTCGTTGCACTCAACGGCCCTCTCACTTAGTTCGAGAACAAAAGAAAAAGACGCTGTTAAGCGTCCTCTTCCTGCATCTTTGGTTTCTTTCCAAGGGTCCAATAATACGTTAAACTTGAACTGTTTGCCGCATCAGAAGCATAATGCTCGATGCCGTCAAGTCGGTCGTCAAGGTTACCAAATTCTTCTTTAGCCACTTTGTAACCGACGATAGCACCGGCAACAGCTCCTAATGCTCCCAACACAAAACCAATTGTAAAATCTTTAATACACATATCAGTCCTCCTTTAAATTAAACCAACGGTTTGCATTATAAGAGCTGAAAAAAATACGAGGAGCCGTTAAGCATCCTCGTCTTCCTCCTCCTTTTTGTTTTCGCGCTCTTCTTTCCACTTCATCGCACTGTCCTTCAGATCGGCCCAGGCGTCGTCTTGGATTACCTTAGCGGCCCCACTTAAGCCACCAAAGATAATCCCTCCCACAATGCCAAGTCCAATAGCTAAAACATTTCTTGCTTTCATGGTGTTTTCTCCTTTCACAAAAACAAATTTTCGGTTTCTATTATAGGATTTGTTTTTTCTACGCGGATATAATATTATTTAATACGCTTTTCATCCCAGCATTTTACCCATCGTATGATATCATCCGGCATTTTATCGCGTTTTCCTATTCTTACATCATAAATATCATGCGTTGCAGAGCACCTTCCTATGTTAAAAGTTAAAAACAGCACAATAGCGGTTATTAATGCTTTAAATATAATTGTGATCAACATCATATTTCCTTCCCAGTTCACTAAGACGAAGCTCTTTCTTGGCCTTTCTAATGTCTAGACTGTACTTTTTAGCATTAATTACAACAAATAAAAGCCTTTCCATCAGATTAATATCTTCAGCTGTGGCACCATTTTTCTTCATTTTTACAAGAAGATTGCAGACTTTACCAATCATCATCCTTTGGTAGTGGTCTTTTATGGTTTTGAATTCACCTTTTTTATAAAAATTATTGTAATCATCCTTCAGTTGATCCATCATTTCTTTTTCTTTTTTAAAAAGAGTAATTAAAAGTTCGGATCTTTCAGTAAGTTTACCCATATTAAGATTCCTCTTCACTCCAATCTATCTTCTGTCCGCATACAGGGCAGTACGTAAATTCGTATTCTTCGTAAATCTCAGTGCTACCACATGTCGGACAAATATCAATGGTCTGCGACTGATCTCCGTTTTCAATAAATACCTCATCCGGTTTCTTTGCTACCTGCCTGCTAAGAGCCTCTATCGCAGATCTAACCGCCATATCACCAGCTTCAGTATGCAGGTATTCGTACCCATTTTTAAGAGCATGATCAAGAATTTGTATGGCTTTTTCAATTTTCATACCAACTAAACACCTCCTTCTATTGCTGTAAAATAACTTTTGATGGGTTTTTCATCTTACTATATAAGAAATAAGTCAATTCACTCTGACAACTATAGCATAAATCGATATGTACTTTTTTCCTCTTATAGTGTTCATCATATGTAATTTTCGTAATTCTATGGAACGGCATATCGTTTATCATATATTTTTCAGCCTCTTCGTTCGGGTTTATGATTTTCCCGCATCTATCACAGAATATTTTCTCCATGCTAACCTCACTATTTAATCATGTTCATGACGTACTCCATAGACTTAATCTCAGGAGCATACTTCCAGCCGACGTACTCAACTGCGTTAACTATACATATAATGACCGGTGCAATATTAACGATTACATAAATAAAAACCGCAAATTGATACTCATCGCTGCAGACAAAATCAGAGTGGTCTCTTTTATAATTAAGATGAGCGATATAGGCAATGAGAGCTATCAGAAACAGCACCATAAACGCTCCACTAATCCACATCCCAAGTTTCGTCATTGCCATCTGATACGCCTGCATTTTTGGCACTAACTCGGATGCAGCAACGTTAAATTTATCGCAGAGGTTTTGAATAACACTGTTTACCATAACGTCATTCATCGTCTTTGTCCTCCTCATCTTCAAACGCTGCATTCTCTTCTTTACCGGTAACAGTTAGATATAAGCGTTTAACTTTTTCGAATAATTTCATTATGACCTTGTCCGTGTCTCTATTATAATCGTTGTCGTATGAAAGTTCAGACAATTTATCCATATACCATTTAGCTTTATCTAAATCTTCCTGCCCATTCTTAAATTTGTACCGCCAAAGGTACTTGAATGCATTCCCAGCACAGAAGAACGCAAGTCCCTCATCTCCGAGAGCAAATCTCATAGCGTCAATGCACTCGATAGAGCAGGATCCCTCATAGTGCTTCGGGTGGTTTACGTTATCCGCTTTCTCTTCTTCCTTTTCTGTATGTTTCTTAGTTGCGGAAAGAGCTTTATAATACCACAGGTCCGGTTTCTTAATTTCAACGAACTGCTCTAAGTCATCATCATATCTGTAGAGTTTTTTGTAATCTTTATTAGCCTCTGCAACCTTATATTCCTCTGTCTTGTAATCGAAGTAAAATACGTGGCATGACTTGTTATACATATCTTCGTTGTCCACTTTCTCTTCCTCATTCATAAGAACTATTTCAAAATCTTTCAAATCATCATCGTACTGATAGACTATAGTATGAAGTGCTGGATATTTAGTCTCTTTATACTCTTCTGAACGGGCGTCGTAGTAAAACAATTTCTTTTTAGGATCGTACTTCATATTTCCTCCTCACATGTATTAGAAAAGAGCTTCTTATCGACTTCAAAGTAAAATGCTCCAATGTTGCTATCGTACATTGGAATATAAACGAAATTTTCGTTAGCCCATGCTTTGCATTCTATTCTTCCGCATATAATACTTGAAACAATAGGGAAGCCATCCTTATACCCTCCAGCGAGCGAATTGTTAGCCATCACTATCCTCCTCTTTTAACGTAACGTCTATGCAGTTAATAATGCTCTTATCTTCTAGTGGAAAAAATATCCTTCTTCCGCAAGCAGGGCAGAACTTTTCTCCTCCAAGCTTAATGCCGCTCCAAATATTGGAATATGATCCTTCATGACCGCATCTAAGGCACTGCCCGAATTCTCCTCTTCCGATCCAAAAAGTAACATCGTAGTAGCTTTGAAATCCTTTAGCCATTAGGTTCCTCCTTAATATCACCCCTAATCCAGTCAATTATGGCCTGATCACTGCTGGCATATCCTCTTCCAAACACATGCATAAGCCAATACAAAAATTCGTACTGCTCTTCAGATGTCTTTCCACGGAGATGTTTTTCGAGATTAGTTTCGTTTTCAACTTCTATTGAAACCACCTTATAGTCATAATTCCACCCGATCTGATCCTCGGACATTAAAAGATCTTCCTTAACGTCCTCTGCTGTTAGATACGGGCAATCGGTTTTAAGTTTTATTAATATTTCCATTATCAACATCCTCTCTGTCCGCTAATCTATCTGCAGGATAAGTTTCGTCCACAGGTAAATCGATAGTTATCCCTTCTCCAATTTTCTTGTACGTTCCTGTAGGTTTATCGTAGTAATATAATGTCCCCGGATTAGTACTGTTAAGCAGCTCGTCCATCAGTTCCCTCCATACAGTGCCCTAACGTATTCGACGTATTCGTTTTCAGTAGCAAACTCTCCGTCTCGTATATACTCGACGTATTCGTTTTCAGTAGCAAACAAAATATAATGCCCCTCGACTAATCCCATATAGCCGAAGGGCACCACATAACCTTTAAATATCATAATTAAGGTCTTTCTTTAAAAAGTTCCAGGCTTTCTCATAACAATCATCACATAGGTCAAGATTCACGTCCATCGTGTTAAGTGTTATCTTAACTTTGTTTATTTCATTAAATCTTTTGATTTCTTTTTTACAAGAGTCGCAGTAGTAGTGTTCAATTGTCATTTTTTCAAATTCTCCATCGTTAAAATAGCAAGGAATCTAACCCATTCACCTTCTTTAAGAGCGCCTGTGGACTCCATCTGTTTTCTTAACGCAGCCAACTGTTTAAAACTGGATTCATTTTGTTCGTCATTCCACTGCTTAATTAAATCAGAATACGCTGAGTTTTCATAATTTGACATAATCCTCTCCAATTCGCAACTTAAGAAAATCTCCTGCGTTAACAAACTCTTTAAGCTTATCGATCATTTCGTTAAGAATTTGTTCGCGGTCAACGTTTTGGTTATCGGATACAAAGCATCTTATAACCACTGGTTCGTTGATATTGCTTACAGATCCGTCTTCGTAAACATATCTATGTGTAAGCGTCAGTTTGTATTGTTCATGAAAGCTTCTCATCATTCGCATTCTCCATTAAAAACCGCATTATCATAATTATAAGAAGAACAACGCATAAAAGGTTTCTCTTTAAGTCTTGCGGCACAATAGCTGCATATTTTATGTTTATGCTTAGACAAAATCAAAATTCTAGTATCATAAGTGCCATAGATCTTTTCATTGCATAAATAGCACTTTACATCTTTATCTTCCATCTAAGTCTCCTCCAATATATCAACTATTCTAGTTACTTTATCAATGGCTTCTTTATCGCTTCTTCTTAGTAAATTTGTAAATTCAGCCAAGTAATCCAGACATCTAGCTTTATGCAGAGATGATATAATTGTTTCTTTATTTTCAACCTCCGGTTCATAAAATCTATATAAGAATAACCGCGTACCGACACGGTATTTCATATAGGTATTCTTGTGATGTTTTAGTAAATATGCACTTATACCTCGTAACCGATTATATGAAAACTCTATCCCATCCGGAATAATAACGGGAACATATACCATATTGCCAGATAACCTTGGAGGTTTAATGACGATTCCACAGCGCTGTTTAAGATTAGCACTAGCTTTTTCAACAGCTTCATTAATACTGTAAAGGTGATCCTTTGCCCTAATACCTGGATGAACAAACTCAATCAGTATATATTTTGTCTCCATTATTCTGCTCCAAATTTTGAAACCGACATCCCCTCGTAAATATCTTTCATCTTGTAGGGTTTTACTTCCTTCTTAGGTTCCTCTGTTTTCTTCTCCCTATACTTACAGATGAAGCTTAAGAAGTATCCGAAGTTTTTCTCCAGTTGATCAAGTTTGTATGCATATTTACATGTACTTTCATGTGCACAATCTACGCAATATGGATTATTCATTTTGACTATCTCCTTTTATAAATCCTCTCGACGTCCTTCATAACTCTGAATCTGAAAGGCTTCTCTCCTTTAAATCTTCTCTCATTATTACTCGTTCCTGGAACTCTTGTGAACCACACTACTAAACCGCGTAATTTTAAGTATTGTTCCTTGGTGCATCCTTTATTCCACTTAATCATGTAAATTCGTCTCATGATTTAACACCATTTGACCAGTCATTAATGGCGACTATCTTGTCGAGAAGTCTCTCTGCTTCCAGTTTCTTTTCTTTAAGTTTATTTTGATAGTATTCCATCAACAGATCAGCGGCTAACACAACGTTCTTTTCTTTAAGCCACACCATACCGTTATAAACTTCTTGTTCGTTTGCTGAGACGGTGTATTTCTTCTTAGTTTCTTTGGACCAGGCATTTACTACGTCGCTAAATTCATTGTTATTTACAACAACATATACTTCTTCGCGGATAAGGGTGTTTTTATTGTAAGAGTATCTCCACGCTGGTATACCTCTAGTTGTAATATCCTTCCAACGTTCTTTTCTCATAAAACTTCTCCTTTGATAGTGAGTTAATAAGATCGTTTATCCCATCAGTTAATTTCTTCGTGCATTCAGGGCATATGCACGAAAAATTTACACAACTATTACCGACTTGAATATATGCAGTGTTAACTGGTAATCTTATCTCCTTCTTACAAAGTTCACAGTCTACAACAATATCATCAAAATTAAAGACCTTCATCCGTTTGATCCTTCCAATCGGTAAGGTTGTCTATTTTATCAGTCAAATAACGTATTTCTGATTGTAATGCTTTAATCGTATTTTTGAAATATTCGATTAAAAGATCAGCAGCCAGACTGTCATTCTTTTCTTTAAGCCATACCGCACCGCCATGAGGTACTTTTTCCTCGGCATAAACAAAGTACGGTACTTGTTTTTCTTTTGACCATGCTCTTACATAGTTTTCGCCATCTCTAAAAATAATGTAAATTTCTTCGCAGATAATTTTATTTTCACTTTCACCATAAGAATACCGCCAAGCTAAAGTTCCAGTAGCTTTGACACGTTCCCATGCATTCTTATTCATGAATCCCACATCCTTTTCACACCATCTGATCCAACAGAGCTCCACATATCAACGTTTGTATGCTCCACTGGTACCCAAATATCATCGAACACAACAGGGATACAGATCTTTAAAGTCATTGCTAAGTTCTGCGCTAACTCTCTAATATGTGGATGCGCTGCTTTGTCGCAACGAAGCTGTAAGAAATGTCTCCACTCCCTGTAATTACCAGTCACAACAATCTCGGTCTTTAAAGCGTTAGGTAATACGTCACGCGCTTCCTCAGGCTTCCATCCGTATCCAAGAAGCTCGAAATAGTAGTCTTCTGCTCTCTGAAGCGCTCCTTTCCACGCAATAAATCCTGGATCTGTTTCTTTAGCTCCAACAAGTTCAGGCGGAATAATATAAGTGCAACTCCCACCAAACTTTCCCTTACTGTAATTGCAATACCTGGTCGATTCCTGCGCGAAGCTAAACAAACGATGTCTCACAAGCTCATGAGAAACTCCACGGCTGCAAGTAAATTCGACGGTAAGACTGGAGTGTTCAAGCATCGCTTCATGGTGTTTGTCGATAAGCATCTTTACAAACTTCTTAGCAGATTCCCCATCGTCAGTAATCTTGTCTTCTGACTTGTAGCAGGTTCTTCCCGCCTTTTCAATTCTCTGGAGCTCATCAATACCGCCAACGCTAATCGGCGTAAGAATATCAAATCTCTGCTCTACTAATTTCACTTAGATACCTCCTTTTTATATGTATCAAGAATCTTTTCCCTGATAGTTTTCGAAGCGTACATTTTGGCAACAATTGCCTCCGCTACCTTTTCGATAATTTCGTCCTTGTTATTCTGCAGGAACCGTTCTACAAGATGTTCCACTCCAGAAGTAAGTCCACCATAGCTGCCATAATACTTTTCGAAAATTCTCTTCTTTAACTCTTCTGCAACAGCATTAGAAGCAGCACTCACTGCGCGCTCTTCAATCGCGTGATCGTCAATAGTCACACCAAATTGTAAAATATGCTCCATGTTAGACCTCCCGTTTATCGCAGCAGCAATAATTACAACAGTAAGAAACATAAGACAACTTGTTGTCCATATAAATCAAATCAGCTTTTTCTCCTGTTTTTACAAATTTATTTTCAATAAGATATGATCTACCAAACAATTTGCTGACCGGATATCCCAGACGCGAAAAACGGTAATATTCTCCATTGCTATCGATATTTACAAAGGCAAACTTATTTCCTTCTTTATCCTCCACGATGTCTCCAGGTTCAAAATACATCGGATCAAACCGTTTCCTTGCGTCCTCATAACCTTGCTGGTAACCCTTATTATAGGTTTGGAAGGCTTCATATTTTTCAAGTTTATCGAGCCCATTCTGATCGAACACAAGACTATTGAAACTCTTAGCTTTATAAAGCTTATTACCATAAGAATCCTTAAACTCATTTTCAATTTCAATGATGTATTTCATTTCTGTCCCCTCATTTTCACAAACTTAGATATAGTTTTAGTTGAATATGGTGTCAAAGAACTATAGTACTCACACCGTTTCTTCTTAATTTCATTAACTTTATCCTTAAAGGTGAGATACTTAGGGCACCTATCATGGCACCCTAAATATCTATCCTTACACCCTTTACAAGGAGCAATGTCACTAACACTCATAACGGCTGTGCCTCCGGAACAACGAGATACACTTCTCCTCTAGGAGCTCTCTTGGTTCCGAGCCCTCTCATAGTTTCCTTAGTCCAACCCCACTTATTATCAATAGGATCAAGGCTGTCGTAACCGCACATGTAGTAGAACTGTGTCACTGTAAGATTCGGATAATCTTCAAGCCAGTCGTTAATCTGGCTTACAATATCATTCGCCTTGCCAGCTGACATGGAAGGAATATCTCTGTAATCTGGAATGTCTTCGGTTTTTCTGGGTTTATCGATGGTTCTTCTATCAGACGACACAGACGAAGATGAATAACTATACTTAGAATGCCTCGTATAGTCTTCTTTGTAGTCAGATCTTCTTCTGGAATATCCACTGCTGCTCCTTGTGCTATCTCCCCAGAAGACTTTTGAAATCGCATCCAGGACAAAATTTTTGGCTCCAGGTACGATGTAATCAACCCAGAGCCATTCAGTAAAATTCTTAAGATCAATTTCCACAAACGATTTCAGGATTTTCCTACCCGGGGAAATTTCCCTATCCGCAGGATCAATCACTCTCCTAATTTCTCTTTTTTCATTTTCCATCATCGATACTCCTTTCTAATGCGGTTTTGATTTCGTTAATCTTGTTACTAAGCTCTTCATAATTCTTTCTCTCGAACTCGAAGAGCCCTGAAGCAAATACTGCGGACACAATCGAACTACAGATGATACAGAGTGCAAATAGTACTATAAAGTTCATTTAACTATGTACACCTCCTTGTATTTTTTACCATGGGCATTATCAAGACACCTCGAATGGTCCTCAAGGAAAATATCAATATGCTTCCCCTGAACCCACGAACCACCAGTGTCTTCCGCTATAAACTCACCATAGCCTTCAATATATAGATGTGTCCCATACGGAATTACTTTTGTGTCTACTGCTACAGTTCTTCCTTCTGTTGCTCTTGCTCCAGAACTTGTCTTATGCCCCCAATTTCCAGAGCATTTGTGGCATGGACAATAAAAGGTGATTTTGAATTTTCCAATATGCTCCATTTCAGAAGCACTTGTGTCTACAGGAGCAAACGCAAATATCAATGCCTCAATAACAAGAAAAAAGGCCAGGATCACCCCGACCGGATAAGCACAATATTTAATTTTCTTCATCTTCTTTTTCCTCCTTTTTGTAGTTTTTATAAGGATTGTAATTCGGCCAGTAATACGTATAAGGTCTAGACTTGTTTTCGGACTTTGCAATAGAATATCCGAATATACTTCCTGTTACAAACGCTGCTACCATACCGCCAACGATGATCAATGTATTAATTACTGTTCCGATAGTTTTCATTTTTAACCTCCTGCTCTGTATACCAGATTTTATTGTCGGTTTCTTCCTTCTTAAACCGATCGGGTCTAGTCTCCGGATCGAAGTCCGGACCATAATCCGTGACTGCTCTTTCCCGGTGTGTGGTTAAGTTGCAAAGATCTGAGCAGTTCTTACAGAAACCACGCTTACAAATATAAAGCGTCACTTTGTGTTTAACGCACATTTCTTCTCCTTCTCTCTTAAATACATAATGACCTGTTGCGCTCTAAAAAGCAGAGCTGCTGTATATGGATCTTTATAGCGAAGCGCTCCTGCTCTAGCATTTAATGAATTACAGCACCAGACAAGAATACAATAATCTATCCATGTCTCATCTGTCATAAATGCGGTTTCGTTATCAGGAAAAATACCGTCGATCATCGAAACCTCCTCATATATAGAACTATCGCCGTAATTGCAACTGCTGCTTGAACGACATTCGCTATTGTAGAGAACGTTAAAGCTTCACTTTCATCGTCCATGCCTTTTAAGTCAAAAAGCTTAAATGCAAACAAACCAGTGATAGCAATTACGAACAGTAAATACATGACGTATATCCCGATGCATTGAGAAATTATTAATAAATCATTCATCACTTTTCCTCAAACTTAATACCGTCGATCATTTTAATACTCCTGTTAACTTGTCACAAATTAACGCAATACTAATAAAAGTCTGTAAAGCGACGGCTAACATAATATAGTCGTAGTCATCTGGAACACCGTCTGTTAAGATGTTTGCGAATATTCCAGAGATTAATACCACACCAACTATATAAAGTGTAATTACTCCAACGCAGACGAAGAACATTGTAACGTTATTCATCACTTTTCCTCAAATTTAATTGGCTTGTGACTATCCTCTACGGCCGGATACGTTAAGCATTCGTTACAAGGTTCTTCGACCTCGTCTACGTTTAAGTACTTACACTTAGGGCACCAGTTTTCGTATTCAACAATCTTCTTATCTCCGATCATTTTGACGCACCTTCCTTTCTTAAATCCATCATGAAAGCCATTGCTATAGGTGACCCTAATAAGCTTACTAAGGTCACCCACGTATTCTATATGATTATTTTTCATAGACTTCAATCACTTGATCGATTACCTTCTTGCAGTCTGCGATTAGTTCCGCAATAGTCCATACCTTTTCAAATTTATAAGGTTCTCTTCCTGGATACCATGTGAAATCTTCGCAGTGAGCATAGTCCCATCCAATCCAGTTACCTGGGAGCGATACGTCAACTACCCTCTTATCGCCTTCGTAATGTGTCTTGCAGTTTAGATGATCATCAGCGAAAGTAAGACCTCCATGGCACTCTACAGGGATCTCGTCATATCCGCAATTAAAATTAGCATAGCTATTATCTCCAACGTACCGCGTCCAAGGATGATCTTCAGGCAGATTCACGTAGCAGCAAGGATGCGTTCCGCGAATATTAAGTACGACATACTGAATACCCTTGTATGTGCCATTAACAAGAATTTCAGACTTTCTGCCATTATTTCCGTAAATCATCTCTTTCATTTTTCTACCTCCTATTCCTCATCTACCGGATGTTCTACAATATAATAAATTGGTCCTTGTATGAAGGAAGGTGGCGGAGTGAATTCACCAGGGTTTAGACTCGGCAAATAATACATTTCGAACCAATCGTCGTAAGTGTATTCCTTGTTAAAGTTGTCTCTTAGGTATTTCTCCGCCTTCTCTTTTGTGGTAAATATCTGAAATACAGTGTCATCATTATTAAACAGAACCCACACTGTTTTCATCACTCCACCCCCTTCAGAACATCCAGCAGATCGTGATAAGCCTTCTCGAAAAATTCAGCCTTTTGTCTAAGTAAAGCAACGTCAATTGGCTCTACGCTCTTTTCAACGGGAACCTCTTTTATGACTTCAACAGGAACTTCGACTTTCTTCTCGACAGGAACTTCTTTAATTACTTCAACAGGCTTCTCTACAACTTTCTCAACTTCCACAACCTTTTCAACAAGCATCTCGTGTAAGAAGCAATACTTGTTGATAATCGCTGCGAAATTCTTAACTTCGCCAACCTTCTCGGTCAAATATCTAGTTGGCCTACTCATAGCTCTTCTGCAGTCCACATATTCCTTCGTGTAAAGGTCTATGCAAACGCAGTAAATCGGGTTATAGAGTTTACCCATACCAGCGGGGTCTTTCTTTACTTCAAAACAGGTGCAGAAGCCATCCTTAAAGGACTGGATTACTACTACATTAACTCTGTTTCCGTTAGAGTACGTGCTTCTCCAGATCTCACCAGGTTTCTGATAGCCATTAATGTCGTCAATCATCTGGATCGCCTTTCCCGCTGTGTGATCGGAGTATCCTTCGTCGTTCTTTTTAATAGGGTTGTATCTTTCGAAGGTTTCCTTAGCTGCTTTCTCAGCCTTTTCGGTAACTTCCTTGATCTTTTCCTGATCTTTAGGATTTTCAACATACTCAATAAAACCGTATGTTTTTACATAATGCGAGTCATCGAAAGCATTAATATAACTGTCAAGACTTGATGTGGCCATTCCAGTTATTTCTTTAAGTTCTTTTCTGGAGATCTTACCCTTAGCGTCTTTTATGATACTCTTTAAGAGTTCGATGTTTTCAAGACGTTTCCTTGTTCTGGTTTCGTGACCTTTCTGAAGTCCGATTTCGCTTCCCTTGTAACCTCTAAAAGGATTCACTTTCGCCTCGCTAGGAGCAGTCTCAGCAAGGATGTTGGATACGGTCGTGTCGATAGTATTTGCCATAGTTTGTTCTCCTTTTCATTTTGTTCTGTTTAATAAGGATAGAAACAAAAGAGCCTGTGATTTCTCACAAGCTCTTCGTTACTCAGTCGTCAGTACCTACAGGCTGATCATCAGGTTCTTCGGTCTTGTCCTCCTTTCCGAACCCAAGTTTGTCGAATTCCTTCCCAGCAAGGAAGGCTCCTCCGACTGCGAGTCCGACGCCAACCGTCTTTCCCACCGTCTTAAGAGCGCCCTTTACTGTAAAGGTCTTCTCTTTTTTGTTTTCGGTTTTCTCCTCTTTAACAAGTTTGTATCCGAACATGATTTTCTCCTTTCAATACACACAACATTTGCATTATATGCATTGAAAAAATTACGAGACAAGAACTTACCACAATTCATCGAGGCTCGTTGCATCCCAGTAGGATATCAATACCTGTGCTCTAATTTCCCAGAAGGGACCGGCCCGCCATACCTGTAATAAACGTGATAAGCGGGCGTATCTAAGATCGGATCCTGATACACCTCGGTTCTAATTGTCGGAATATCATCCGGATCAAAGAAGAAATCTGCAGCGTTCTCGTTTATGTCGACTTTACTGAAGTTCTCATACATGAAGTCGGAATAGTTAACTGGTCGTTGGTCATCTACTAGCTCCTTTCCAAGATGATTTATTGCCTTATCCAATTCGTTATGTGACGCGATAAACCTTGTACCAAATGAGTCGATCATCGGTACCTTATCTGTGTATTTAACCGCCGTGTACGCCTGATCAGTACCTGCCTTTTTACTTAAATCTTCTGACGATGCAATATGTACATCGGTCATGAACTCTTCCGCTTTCTTTTTACCAAGAACGTCAGGCAACTTTTCTTCATACTTTAAGACCTGCGCCTTATAACTTTCAAGTAAAGCTGACGCAGCAATCTCTTTAGCAGTATGAGCTTTGTTAATACCAAAGATACTAAATGCTGTAATGCCAGCTGCAAGACCAACCATACCGATAGACGGAGCAATAGCCTTAGCAGCTGCCATATGCTCTTTCTTAATCTCTTCAGTCTTCTCTTCCGCAGTTAACTTAGGATCGTTCTCGATTTCATTTACTTCATCCTTATGAATATCAAGAACTTCCTTAATATTTCCGCCCTCTTTAAGCGCAACGTAAACAGTAGTACCGAGAGACACAAGTGCAATACCGGTCATAATCGCCGGCTTATTCTTAATGAACGTCGTTGTTGCGGATTTAATAAATTTCTTAAAAATGCTCATTTTTGTTCCTCCTTATAATTCCTGCCAGCACAGCATCGGATAGGTTACAGGTTCGATAACGTAAATATCTTCACCAATATTTCTATACCCTTCGACCATCTCTTCTTCTCCGATTCTGTTAATTTCAAACTCAATATCTACGGAAGTATCAAGTTCGTTGTCATTATTTGGCCAACCATACTCATTGCCCTGATGAGTGCATGTAATTCCCCACAAATCATAGAGGTCGTTGTAACACATGTACTCGCCGTTACCCCATCTATCGTTAAACTTCTTTATTGCGTCAACAACAGATGGAACGTCAGATCTGAAGAATCTCCCGCTCCAGCCGTCTTGAAACAGAGTCTCTCCACAACCTGTAGGCTCGGCTGGAAACCGCGTTTTCATTAATTCGAAAGGGACGTTCTTTTCTCCCTTCTTCGGTGCAAATTCGGTCGCAAGTTCGGTTCTAACATTATCTTTAATTTCTTTAAACTTCTCTTCGCCAACAGTCTCTTTAAACTTCTTTTCAAGCTTATCCCTGTTAGCCGTAAGGTATGATACAGAAGCAGTAAGAGCTGCAATTTCCTTAAGACCAATCCGATAGAAACACACATCTGAAATAATCGTGACGCCCATTGCGATACCAGCCGGAATATAATACTTCCATACGAGCTTCACGGTTTCTTTCTTCGTTTCAGGCTTAACTTCGTCGATCTTTCTAGTAGCCTTCGCAGTCCCCCACGCAGTAGCTACAGCAGTTGCAACAAGTCCGCCGATTGCAAGAGCTCCAAATATCACAAGTTTCTTATTTTTCATTCGTATAATCCTCCTCTATGTCAAGTCTGTCGGCGTCAACAAATATTCCACCAGATACGAGCGTGTCTACTTCAAGGTAATAGTCTTTCTTAAGTTCTTCGATTTTTTCATTTACCATCGACTCATTACCACGAAATAGAAGAGGTTTGTTTCCATTCTTAAAATTTACATGAATAAACAAATGTGTTTTTCCTCCTTTCGTTTTGTTTCGTTACGCTCAACGGCCCTCTCACTTCGTTCGATAGCAAAAATAAAGGGAAACTGCAATGTACAGTTCCCATCAGGATCAATCTTTACCTTGTTTGTTGTCAAATATTAATATCGCAACTCCCATTAAGATCATACAAATACCTAACATAAACATAAGCATTTCCTCCTTAATTTATTCTGCACATTACAGTTTCAATATAAGGAGTGAAAATTTTACGAAGCTCATTTCATTCGCAATATAGCTTCTCAGTGCCTTCGAATCTAAAAGAAAAAGACGCTGTTAAGCGTCCTTCTTCTCTGCGATTTCTCGCAGATTTGTCTTGATCTCACTAAGAAGCTCGTTATAGTAATCAAGCTTCTTATTCATTTTTTCTACCTCCTTTTTCAAGTCTTCCATCTGGTCGAGACGTTCCGCAGCTTTCATGGCGCAATCTTTGTAATCTTTCCAAAGAGCACTGCTCTCGCGTATAAGCTCAAAATCCTCAGAACTCATGTCCTGAATGTTTTCGAACTTCATGGTTCCAACCAATGCTTTCTTCATGATCCTCTCGGATTCGTCCATGATTGCTTCGGTCATTCCGACCAGGTTCTCGTTCTCGGTTTCTAATCCAAAAAGTTTTCTAATATCCATAATCTTCCTCCTTAAATGAAATCATAAGTTTGCATTATAAGGATTGAAAAAATTACGAATGAGCGTTCAAAAAAAAGAAGAGATCAAAAAGACCTCTCCCAAATATCATCAATCTCTATTGCTATATCAACCATCTTATACACCACAGTGTAAAAGACAGCGTAATACCAAAGTATTTTGATTATTCTCTTTTTATCAGTCATTTCTCACTCTCCTTTCTTCTTAAATCTGTAAGCGATCCCAATGCAGGTTGCGAGCAACCCAACAGGACCTAACCAACCAGTTAAAATTACTCCAATTAAAACCAAGCCGATTACTTCCCAAGGATTATTCATTGCTACCTCCTTTAAAATCGTTTTCAGTTTGCATTATAGGGAGTGAAAAAAATACGAGGAGCTGTTAAACTCCCCGTTTACTATTACTTCTCGTTTGCCTCCTCAAGTTTTTCAATTTTAGTGCTAAGTTCAGAAACATACTCCACTACATTCCTCACTTCGTTCAAAAAGAAAAAAAATAAAGACTATGGGAATCGAACCCATTCCTCTGGTTTCCCAGCGTCTTACCATTTCGACTTAGTCTTCATTATATGCATTGAGAATTTTACGAAAAAGAAAAGACCCTGAAATTATTCAGAGTCCTTCTCTTCTTCATCATTAAGATACACCATAGCTGCTATAAAAGCAGCCATAGACGCCATCATCATAACTGTAGTCATGATCATGGACGGCGTCCAAAATCCGCTTAAAAAGTTTGCCATAATAATATCTCCTTTCTGTTCATTATAGGCGTTGAAAATTTTACGAGAAAAAAAAGAAGAGCATGAAAATCGCTCTTCTTCTCAGAAGTTACTTATCAGCTTTCTTTGCTGCTTTAAGCGCCTTCCGTTCCTGTCTCGATACATGATGCTTAAGACAGACCAGTTTCTGTTTTCCGGATTCCATATAGGAATAAATCCTATACTGGTTTCCGAAAGCATCAACTTCCGTCCAAGTATCAGTATTCAAGCCTTTCACAGAAGGATACTTATCGCATACCTCATAAGTACCTTCTAAGATTCGCATCTTTTCATACTCTCCAATTGCGGCTCCAAAAGCCACATTGCTCATAGCTACCATCATCATAATAACAGCGATAAGTTTTCTCATTTCTATATCCTCCGTTTTTATAATATTTAGTATTACTATTTCATTATACGTATTGTAAAAATTACGAGAAATTAAGAGGCTATGTTAAGCCTCTTCTCTATTGAAGTGAAAACCCATCGGTACTACTTTGTCGTTCTTCTTTTCAAACTTCTCCTTAAGTTCTCCTACTGTTTCATCTGCTATATCCACCATTCGGTTTAAAAACTTTTCTCTCTTCTGGCGTCCATTAACTATACTTTCTACAGTAACGCACATACAGTTGAGCATACAGTAAGCCCAAAATGGATGCTTCAGTAAAAACTCTTTCATAAGTTCGCCTCCAAATATCAATGTATTTTCAACCCCATAATAGGGAATGTAAAAAATTCGAAAAAAATATAGCATCTGGTGGACTCACGTCGTTACCACCCCTCAGTAGAATATCTACATCTACCTTGGTACCTCATGCCCCGTATACAGGACCCGCCCCGCTTGTATCTATATTTTGCATTATACGGTGTGTAAAAAATACGAGGCCCTCTCACTACGTTCAACGGCAAAAATAAAAGGCCCTGTAATTTCTACAGAGCCTTGACCGTCAACTCAGCCTCTAAATATTACTTTAGTTGCCAAGTTGAAAACTCCTTTATTGACTCTTCCAATCCAGCTGTCTGAATCCGCAAACAGCGCCGCTCCTGCAACAGCCACCATCGCGCCAACCCCGACGTAACGCTGCAAGGTCTGCCGCTTATCTCTCCTTTCCTCGGCTTCAATTTCGGCCAACTTGATCTCTTTCTCTGCTTCGATCTTATTAGCTTCGGTTTCAGCCTCGGTCTGAGACTTAAGAATATCAGCTTTTGCCTTGTACAGTGCTGCAATAGTCGAGTTCGACTTAGTCAACTGCTCCGTTCCAACAGCAAAACTACCGCTGTTTTCGTACTCGTTCTGAATCGCAAGGTCCAGGACATCTTCTTCTTTTCTCTCTTCTTCCATACTTGTTCTCCTTTCAAGTAAGTTAACGTGTCATTATAGGCTCTGAATCTATTACGAAAAAGAAAAAGACGCTGTTAAGCGTCCTCATCTTCCACAAACTCACACGGATCTTCGTCCGGAGTCTCTTCCTCCTTTCTCGCATTAACGTAGTTTCTTTTTGCGTCCTTTAATCCAAAGTAACCGGCAATACCGGCTGCCAGGATTCCTAAACCGACAAGAATCTTTTTAATGCTAAATTTACTCATAAAATCCTCCTTTAAAATCTCATTATTAGTTTGCATTATATGCTTTGTAAAAAATACGAGGCTTTGTTAAGCCTCATTAAATCCAAAGTAAATATCGGTTTGTTTCGCATAGCCCTTAATATAGGCGTGAATGGTATCATCATCCGGGTTCACAATAAATACCAAGAATTTAGATCTCTCTTTACTGTCGATCTGATTTTGCATCCTTTCCGCGATCCACCTGTTATAATGCGAATCATCGACACTTCCGTACAGTCGATCATACTCGTCATTCCACACAGTGAACCGCGCATTGTTTTCATCTACAATATCAGAATAACAGCGAACAAACTCTTCCCTAACTTTGTCACGGTACTGTTTCTTGATCCCTTTCATAATACATTCCGCATAAAGTCTCATCCTTTACCTCCTTTAAATTGTTTTCATTGTCATTAAAGGCGTTGTAAATTTTGAACGAAAAGAAAAAGAAATAAGCACTGTTAAGTGCTTACCTCCTTGACCACGTAGGAGTTATACTCCTCGTCGTCGAACCAAAGCTCACGCTCCAGCTCCACCGCCTTTCCGCCTCGACGGTAAGTCTCGCGCTTACCCTCGTAGGTAACACTTTCAGCGTTACCCCCAAGAATCCTCACGATTTCTTCCATCGCAGCAACCCAGCTATAAAGCTTCGTCATGTCGTCCTCCTTTCAGGCTCGATCAACGGTTGTAATTAATCTTACTTAGTCCTTCATTATATGCATTGTAAAAATTACGAACTGTTGTTCGAAAGGAGTGAGAAAAATATTAAGCCCAGATATCAATCCGAGCTTAGCATTACATAACACGCATTTAAGAATAGTAACAGAATTGCTACCGGTCCAAATCGGTAGTCATAAAACATCGCTATTCCGAAGTACACCGCTCCAGGCAGCGTACCGAACAGTACTGTAAATATCACTCCAAGGGCTGCTAATAGCATAAACATATCTATTCCTCCTTAGTATTATTCTATAAGAGGGTATGTTTTTATTGCGACTTCGTTTCGTTCAAGAGCAAAAGAAAAGAGGCTATGAAGCCTCTCTGGATCAGTCATCAAGAAGGACCAGTTTCTCCTTCCAGACGCCGATCTTGACACCATCATTGCACCGCCATGGCCCGTAAGGATAATTGGCTTTATATTCAGCCTCATTATCCCACGACCACACGGTACATGTGTCGTAGTCGCGTCTTTCCAGAGAAACACCTTTCTCCTTCTCGACCTTTGCTACCTCCTCCAGAGCTCGCTTCATAGCGTTCTCTTTGGACCTGTATTTTTCTTCAGGAAACAGGTCCTGGTCCACATCGTCTGCTCCAAAATCCAAATAAAATCCAGCTACAGAATAGTATTCCATAGTTCCCTCCTTTGAATTAAACAACAGTTTGCATTATACGAGGTGAAATTTTTACGAATACCAAAGTACCACAGAAAGCTGTAACCCATATGCTTGAAATCATTTCCTAAAAACTCCCACCGGGAAAATTTTAGGATTTCGTTTTAGCTTTCTTTTCAGATTTCAGAATGTTATCTGAGAAAAGTTCACAGAATTCGTCGTAGCATCCGGCGTCATTAGCGATAACTTCCATTACGCAGGCTATACCGTTCATGAATGAAATATTCCCGTTTTTAGCGTCGTATACGCCTTTGAACATGTTGAACTTAATAAGATCATCGTATACTATTTTGTAAGCTTCAGATCTTTCCATCATTGCTCCAATCCGGATCATCCTTTGGCATTTTGATATAGCCCGGATTCTCTCCATACATCATGGGGTACTTCTTTCCGTCTGTTTTGTCTCTCTCGGGCTTACAAAAAGGACACTCTCTGTCTTTCTTATAAAACCTTCCGTGTTCGTCAGATCTTAATACATTACAAACGTCAGATGTAGCTTTTCTTCCAAAACATTTTCTTGTGTCAGGGCAAATTGGCTTACTTCTCATGTGGTTTTCTCCTTTCAAAGTTGTTTTGTTTCGTTACACTCAACGGCCCTCTCACTTTGTTCGAGAGCAAAAAGAAAAGCCCTTGTTCAGGACTCCTTCTTTTCTTTTAAAATTTCTGTTTTTATCCGTTGAAAATCTTCTTCAGTTATAACGTATTCGTTATATGGCCATCCAAAAAGTGCTCCAAGTCTGCAGACAACTTTATCTTTACAAACAGGCATAAGCTTGTTTACAAATTTATCCTCCGCAGGCGAATACGGTACTACTTTTAATGTTCTCATAACAAATCTCCTTTCTGAATATATTTTCTATAATAGGAGATGAAAATTTTGCGAAAAAGAAAAGAGCCCTGAAATTAATCAGAGCCAATTCTTTATTAACCAATCTGTTAATTCTGTTTCTTCTTTAGCTTTCTTTAAAAACTCTTCGTTTCCGGTTTGCTCAAATCTAATTCTGTAACATAAAGATTTAAAATATCCTTCTAACTGTGTTAATCGTTTTTCCAGATTTTGCACCTTTACTTCTAACTCTTCATTAGACATTTGATTTTACCTCCTTCATTAAAGGAGTTGAAAAATATACGAGCAAAAAGAAAAAGCCCTGATTTTACTCAGAGCTCTTACCCTCTAATCTGTCGATTATATCCTGGGCTGTAAGCCAACCCAAAACGTCGTCGTAACTCCTTTCTTCTTCCGTGAGCACATAGTTGTTAACGGTGTGTTCCATAACCTCGATAAGTCCATCTTCACGTCCGTAAGACATGTTGTTACAAATCGCGTCCCAAAGATAGTCGCCTTTACTATCGAAGATCATCACCTGTGATCCACCGTTAATATAGCGCTGCTTAAGACGGAATTTGCCATCCAAATTCTCACTAAGCCAATCGATGAGTTTCTCCATTTCGGTTTTTTCAGAAACATTAACCATTGTATTTTCCATGCTTATTCTCCTTTCGAATAAAAAGTTAATTTGCTATTATACGAATTGAAAAAATTACGACCTACCGCCGAAAGCTCATAAGCCAATAAACCTTCGTTACCATGGCAAAAAAAAGAAAGGCGTTGAAGATTTTGCGATTAAGAGGATTATTGGACACGTAATCTCTGATTTAACAGAGAATGTGTATACAGAGCGTGACATTGATTGGCTTCGTTCGGAGATTAACAAAGTGTAGGAGTAATGTATGAACAGTCCTATTTTAACTACTCTTAACTGACTCTACCTACCCCGTAAACATAAGCTTTTAAGCCATTTTCTAAGGATTAGCATTGGGCGAAAAGTACCACATAATTGATTCTTAAAATCGGCTTAAAAGCTTGTGTTTTAGGGTTAAAGTGTAGGATTAATGTAGAAGTGCGTTACTCCTTACTGCCAGTTTTTACGTTGAACGTCACCGTAGATCTGGTCTTAAGTTTCTCAGGGTCAATACGTAAGTCAGATACATACATAATATCATCGCCCTGATAGTTATCGAGATTCACTGTTCCAGCAGTGTCTCCTTCCGGGATTCCAAGGAGAACAGATGTTCCGAGAGAATAGATCCCTGCCACAACAGCGCAAGATAAAATTGCTACCCAGTCAATATCGGTGATAAGCTGACCCACACTGAACATAGAGAGTGCTACCTGAACCATTGTTCTAACGGCTCTATTTAAAGCTGGGATCAGCCACTCTTTTGTGAAGATGTTAGTAGTCATAGTTTACTCCTCTTCAGAAGCTTTGGTTACGGTAATAATAGAGCCATCCACTGCTTTAGCAATATCCTCTCCTTCTCTCTCGCCACCAAGAGCCTTGATAGCCTGAGAAATAGTCTGAACTCCTGCTGTGGATTTGTTCTGTGCTTTAATCTGTTTCTTTAATTTATCAACAATTGCTGCCATTTTGATACCTCCTTAGAAATTAATCTCTAAAGTTTCTGTAGATGCTGTGTATGTTGCTTTGGTTGGATTATGCTTATGAAAAGATCCGTCTCTATACTCAAAGATAGGATGGACATGAATAAGTCTCATGGATTCAGTAGTATATGCAGTACCAAGTAAATAATACTGGAATCCATCAGCACTTGTCGGTACTGTCTGAGTCCACATGGTTGTTGAGTCGATTGTAAACGTAGACCCAACTAACTTGCCCTTAAGGTAAACTGCCTTGTAAGCGGTAAAGTTCGGAGCTGTGCCGCCATTAGTTGCTTTGAAACTAAATGGTATGGCTGGATACGGATCCGATCTCGTACCATTTGCGGCGTACGCGCTACCCGTGTAACATATTGGGTATGAAATATCAAATGCAACACCCTTAGCTACCTGCTTATAGCCGCTTGCAGTACCGCACATAAGAGTACCAGCAGTAATAGCACTAACAGCTTTCGTGGTAGCATTAAGATATTCTCTATCGTAAGTGTTAGAGTTATCATTAAGCCACCCATTCATCTGCCAGTACGTTCCATCATATGTGAAGCTTACAACAGATCCATCCTGCCAAGACGAACCAGCACTAGTAGAAGGAGCTGTAGTTCCATATCGTTTAATGGCTTTGGCTCCGGTACTATTAACGTCAAGTGTTGGATTCGCTACACCATTATGATGCGTAAACTTAACGTGGATAGTCACACCTTCAAGCAAAGTATCAAAGTCTGAACACACCACGTCTTTTTCTGTTGTTGCGGCCGCTGTAGCACACGTTCCATACAGACAGGAGCCTACAGGGTAGGTTGTAGACCCTATTTTAGTTTTAGCAATATAGCCCATAACCTACCTCCTTATGACGCTGTAATTCCTGTTGCAACTGTACCTCCGCCGCCGTTTGAAGCAAGTGAACCTGTAGCTACTGTGATTGCTGTACCAAGTGTTGGGGTTGATCCCGCATTCCAGCCTGAAGCAGAACCGACGGATCTCGCCGTATAGTCAAGATCCGCAGCCGTTCCAATACTAATAGTTAAGATTCCGCCTGAAACTGAGGCGCTTGTTGGCGTATTAGTGGTCCAACCCGTAATATCATCGCAAGCAGTTGACGTGATAGTAAGGCTAGGAACCGTACCTTTATTTGTTACATTAGGGACTGTTGTGGTAACTAACTTACTAGTCGAAGCGGTGTATTTGGTATCGGTGAACTTAGCTCCAGAAGGCACATCGGAGTTTACTGTATGACCGTTAACTTTTGTGGCACTTCCAGTTAATGGTCCAATAAATTCCGTAGCAGTCACTTCATTAGGAAACGAAACGTTTTGCAAATAATCCAAATTATAAACATCACCAGTTCTGGCCATTGTGGATGGAGTGGTCCAGCCAACGCCTCCAAAAGCCATCAAGCTAGCTACATTTAAGCCTATATAATTTGCGCTTCCGCCATTAGCTTTAAATATAAAACGAAGATATTGATACTGTGAATTACTATTACCATAAGTTGTAATCTCAGCACAATTTATAACATTGAAACCGCTCCAGCCACTAATGGGAACATCAGAGAAGTGCGAAGTAAACGCAGTTGGATTGCCATGTGTCGCTTTCTCTAAAGAAACGGTGCAATTGCTACTTCCGTTAGTACTAACATAGATGACAAATTTATTTAGAGTTGAATATATATTGGCCAAATAGGTATTTATCGAAATACGAAGTTGATATTTATCTCCGTTAGCAGTCGCTTTGTTGTTGGCATCGGCTTTACCTATCATTAAAGCAGCGGATTTTCCAGGACAAAAAAGATTGCCTGTATTTTCGGCAGATGATCCATAATCGACCCATGTTGCACCTTTGTCTCTAGAGTATTCGACCGTGACACCAGCAAGTTTAAGAAAAGCGAAACGATTAGCGCCTAGAGCAGGGACCATCGCTGCGTCAATAGGTCCGTAACTAGCAGAAAGATTTCTTCCACCCCACTCTAGATATGCTTCTTTTCTACCGGTAGCATCTTTTAGCGTATAAGTCGAATTATCCGGTAACTTAATACTGGAAATATCAGCCATCTGATACCTCCTTTATTATGAAACTGTGATCGTCGCCTGAGTGCCAGTGAAGGTTGGCTGAGAAACGCTACCTGCAGCAGTGGTCTTACCAGAAATCAGAACTTTAGTACCGGTGAAGGTCGGCTGAGAGACAGATCCGGTCGTGGTACCAGACACAGATACATCTCCCTCTGTACCGGTAAATGTGGCGGTATATGCGCTCGGAACAGCGATATTACCAGTAACAAGTCTTGCACCAGTACCAGTAAACGAAGGCTTAGATACGGTACCTGTAGCAGTACCAGATACGGTCACAGTACCCTCGGTTCCAGTAAACGATGCACTAGTCGGAACAGGAATGTTACCCGTAACAAGCCTTGCACCAGTACCAGTGAAGGCAGGAGCACTAGCCTGATATGCAGCGTCTCCAGTCTTAACCGTCACATTAGAGGTTGTAATAGACGCACCAGTAGTGTACCCAAGCTGATAGAGACTAAGAACTTCACCTGATACAGCATAATAAGTCAAAGCGTTAGCAGGAGCTGTGGCACCAGGAGCAGCCGCAACAACAGTCTTTGCGACTGTAACTGAAGTAGGATTATGAACGGTTGTAGTGGTTCCGGCAGTCTTAACAGAAATTGTAGGGGCTGCAACCGTTCCGGCAGGGGTATACGTCGCGTCTCCAGAAGACGCTTTTGACACAGTAGTAGTCTTATTAGTGTTTGTGAATGCAACCGTTCCAGCAGGTGTAAAGCTACCAGACGAATCAAATGCAGTACCTGTGAAAGTCGGCTGCGAAACAGATCCAGCAGGGGTATAAGTCGCTGTACCAGAAGATGCCGCACTGACTGTAGCTGTAGCGTTAGTGGTTGACTTTGTACTGACAGATACCGTTCCTGCAGGAGTAAACGCACCGGTCGACGTCATAGAAGCGCCCGTAAAGGTAGGCTTAGACACAGTACCAGCAGGTGTGTAGTTACCAGATGTATTGCTTGCTACAGTAACTGTAACAGTAGATTCGGATCCAGTAAACGTCGGCTTAGACACACTACCAGCAGGCTTATAACTAGCAGAAGCCGTGTCCTTAAATGCTAAAGCCTTAAGAGATCCCGTAGAACCAAACTCGTGCCACTTGTTATCAGCAGTAGACCATACGAACTCAAGGTCTCCGTACATAACAAGATCACCATTCTTAGCAGTGGTATCTGCGTCATTAATTTTAACAGGATTCGTTGTATCGCCATCACTAATCGCTGTAGTAGTAACACCAATGTAGTGCATACCACCAGTAAGTGACGACTGAATGGTTTCAATGTCAGACCTTGCCTGGGCATCTTTTAAATTATAAGTAGTACCAGAAGGCAATGTGATTTGAGAAATATCTGCCATTTTGATTTTCCTTTCTTAGTTAGTAGTGAAATAGAGATTTTCACCATCAGCAACGTCCATATACCCTCTCCACTTATTGTTCCAGAAGGTCTTTTCTTCCGTTGTTACATGAACAGTTCTATCATTAATATGATCTTCAAATTCAGACATAGACGGAGACGCAAACGGAATATCTACTAAGTAACTTGAGCCATCGCCTACTTTAAACTTAATGCTTGTGACGTTCCCTTCTCCGTCTTTATCCATGTATACGTAAATTGTATTAGCTTCTGAAGTGAGGCTTGTTTTCTCACCCCAGTTCGCTGTAGTGTCTACCTTAATGTATGCTTGACTTTCAGCATTAGATACAAACGGTAAATCGATTAAATAAGAATTACCGTCGCCTATTTTGATTCCAGGAACTTGAACTTCTTCTCCATCGACCACAACCGTCTTAAAATCAGAATACACGTAGATATGGGATTTTTGACCGACAAGAAGTCTTTTTGAATTCCACTCATCGGTAGTATCGTAGTGAATAGCTGTACGGTCTATAGTTGCTGGTAAATGAGAAGACCCGGAAGCGTTCCGTAAAGTTTGGAGCGCCCCCGAGTCAACAATATCAGTACCTTGAAGTTTTCCGTTAATTTCGAGGCGATTAATGAGACCAGCCATTAATACACCTCCTCCGTGATGTTAAAATTAGCCGGGCCTATGAAAGTATCGACATCACCATCAACGGAAGTGTATTCTATATCATACTTATAGACCCCATATTTAAGCGGTTTTGTATCTTCGGGTTCAATCTTTAAAGTCATAGTGTCAATCGGAATATCTTTTAAGATAAGTGGTTCTTCATCGTCACTTATCTTGTTTTTCATAGCGAAGCGTACCTTCTCTCCTTCTACCGGAGTGTAAGCCGCTCCATCTTTCGTCATGACAACTGTAAGATAAAGCGTATCACCGCGAGTAAGAGATATAGTATTTCCGCTGATTGTTGCTGCCATCTATACCTCCTTAAATTACTTCATACTTCTTAAGATCTGGTGTATACGTATCCCACTCAGGTTCATATACGCCGTCTTTGTTAACCCAGTAATATACTCTTTCGCCAGGACCTTTAGGATCTTTAGCCTTAACATAAGCGTTTCTAGCCATTAGTCCTGTGTCGTCAAAGTAGTAGTATTTCCCATCTATTTCAGCCCACTGGTTCGAGATCATTCCACCGTCAGCGCCTAAGTAATACCACTCGTTACCGTTCTGCTTAAACCATCCGGTAATCATCCGTCCTGCTTCGTCAAAGACATACCATCTTCCATCGATGTAGCTCCAACGACCCTTGATCGGATCACCTTCTAAGTAGTAGTACCAGTCTCCTGAATCGGCCTTTCTCCACCCGTTCCAGTGAATATCTTTCTTAGCTCGTTCTACACAAGCCTGATACACAGCCCAAGAAACAGTCTGAGCGCACCACTGAGCAGGATAGCGTTTGTTACCAGCATACCAGTAGCCCATCATCGTGATGTTATTCTTTCCTGGGTTCTCATGCTTTGTGTAAATTGCGGAAAGCGGTTCCCAAGAGTGCTTCTCTTCGTACCCTTCCCATTCTTCCATAATTTTTAGGACGTCCTCACCGGTGCAAGTTTCAGTGGAGTATAAAGGTCTTCCGAAGCCATCGATTCTAGCTCCATTTCCTACCTTTTTAACTCTGTAGTACCACTTCTCTCTCCACTCTCCACCGTTTCTATCATAAGCTTCTCCGGATGTATTACCCTCAGAAGTGCAGAGATCGAAGGAGCCGTCATCGGTGTGCCAAATTACTTTCTTAACGAAACCTTCGTGAGAGATCCGTCCTAAATTATCAGAGTAAAAGTAGACAGTATCATACGGTAGAGGCTGCTTATAATATCGTCCAGCTTTTACGAAATAGGACTTGCCAGTAGGTGTGTACTGAGAATAGTCCCCGCACAACACCTGCTGGCCAGCCTGATAAGCGTTCATTTAAGCTTTAAGCTTATTGATGCATTCCTGGATAGCGCCTCTATCAGCCTCATTAGAGACGCTTTCCTTCATGGAGTAGAGATCATCGACCATATATCTCTTTCCATCGGTATTGGAATATCTACCCATAGAGTCCCTCCTGTAGGAACTACCATTATTATAGGCGTGAATATCGTAGTATCTGTCGTGACCGTTAGGCCATCCGCTAGAGTAACCATTCCTCGAATATCCACGCTCGGAGTAGCCGGTCATTTCCATCTCTTCAGCTTCTTTAGCCTTGCAGATGTGTTCTACAGTCTCATATGCTTCATAAAGACTATGAAGCTCCTGAGGCGTAAGAGATCCCTTATCTACGAGCTTATCAACTTCCTTCATAACAAGGTCTTTTGCCTTGTCGTGTGTTCTGGTGTAATCCATCTGTCACACCTCCATCAACCTGCAGTGGCCGTAGTCGGAGTCGTCTGATTTGCTCTAATAAAAGCTTCAAGCTGCGCAGTCTGAGCAACCTGAGAAGTGTTGAAAGCAGCAACGTTAAGCTGGTTTTCAAGTTCCCTGATACGAAGGTCCTTAGCTTCCAGTCTATCCTGGCAAAGCTCATTATGAATTCCCTGGAACCCAGCGTTAACAACATTGGTAAGGTTATTAAGTGCATCGTTCACAGCGGCACGATCAGCGCAAGCTTCGGTAGCAACGGTATACTTAAGATCTGCAACAGCCGCTCTGTTCTCGCAGCAGCAATTCTGCTGAGCCATCAGCATAGCGTTAAGCTGCTGCATAAGGCTCATCTGCCTGCCGTTATTAGCGATTTCAGCACCATAGAATCCGTTATTAACAGCGTTCGTGATACCATAAGTTCCGTTGTTCACGGCCTGCGTAACACCATTAAAGCCATTACACTGACCCTGAGCAAGAGAACTAAGAGCACCGTTGATACCGTTAATACCACTAATGACAGCCTGCTGATCGAAACCTCTCTGAATGGACGAATCCATGTTATTGACTACGTACGGCATACTTCCTCCTGCGTTATTATTCCATCCGCCATATCCTCCTCCAAAAATGATCATGAAGAAAAACAGAATGAGAAGAGTACCGAGATCGTTGCCTCCGAAAAGGCCGTTGCCAAACATGCCACCGCCATTATTTCCAACTACTGCTGCGACATCAGCTGCACTAAGTCCATTACCATTGTCCGTAAGTGCCATTAATTCAAAACCTCCTAACGTTTAAACTTAAACATGTTTTGAAACTGCTGCGCGAGCTGAGAACATTGGTTATATTGCTGCTGACTCATCTGACCAGAATTAAGCATTTCCTGAAGCCGCTGTTCAGGATTCCCTTTGAAATTGTTTGCAAACTGCTGGAAATTCTGCATCAACTGCATCATGTTTCCAAAAGGATTGTTCGGCATTTGCTGAGGTGCATTCTGGTTAAAGAAAGGATTTCCCATGGGGTTAAGCCTCCTTCTTTGCAGGAGCCGACAAATACTCGTCGACTGCTTTAGCAACTAACGCGTTTATCTCATCTCGCTTAACAAACGACGTTGTGTCAATACTCGACGCTTCATTCGGGCCCTGAACTGGTGCCTTTCTCTCTACAAGGTCGAAAGTTCTCATTGGAAAATATCTACCATCCTGATCTGTTGCCTTAAGATACATAACCGGCTCATTCGAATCCATTAAGTACACTCTCTCGTTCTTCCCGAGTAACCAGTTGTCAGCCGCAGTTTTGTTCTGCACATAGTAGAAAATGACCTGATTAGAGGTATTTTGATTTACTGCAGTCTGCGGCTGAACAGTGTAGTTTGATCTACTGGTCGACTGATTCGGATAATAGTTCGGCAATACACCAGGATAGTTATCGTATGGATACATGGTTTTAGTTCTCCTTTCAGCATTCACATAGGTTCGTACTTAAAGTAAAAGACGGGACACTCGTTACCCGAATCCCAGGCATCGTAGTAATCACCGTCTTTAACACAAACTGCATGATCGCCAGTACATAAAACAAAAGTCCCTACTCTGTAATCACGGCAGAAATCTCTAACCGTGTAACAGGTAGGGGCTATGTCTAGTATGGTGTATTTTCTGAAACCTTGAGTCTTTAAATAAGCTGGCCAGACTGCATTATGATTTCCCCATTCGCACATGATGTAACCTTGGACACAAAGCGCTAAGTACACTTCATCCCACGATTTATCCAGTGCTTTACAAAGAGCTCTTACAACGCAGTCCCCAGACGTCCTTCCACAAGGGTTTGGATCAAAGAAGATGAAACAATGGAGTCACCTCCTTAAAGTTCACTGTTTAAAGGATCTGTTTTGTATCGAACGAAATTGTTGTCGGGAAAAACTCGATACCATTAAACGTGATACTATTTCCGTTTCCGTGTACTTTTATTTGTAAAGTTTTTCCTGTAATACTTATTTCTGCTGTGGTAATCGCAACGGTGCTTGTTCCGTTTTTAAGATAGCATGTTGTCATTATATTAGTGTAACCGCTAGTATTAAAAATTGGACCAGCGTCTATCGTTCCAGCTGTAAATGAAGTTTTACCCCATCCACTTATACTACTATTATTGACTAAGCGAATAAAATCGTAGTACATTCTGTATGCGATTCTGAAATGTAATATATTGTTGTTTCTACTTACAGCTATAGCGAAGTTTGACTTGTTCCATGATGTATCACCAAGTACAAATTCCTGTACAGTACTGGAATTCGTTATTGTACAAAACTTATAAGTCATGCCATCTGTTACATTTCCGAACCCTGTAAATATAGCGTTTCCTACAGCGAGTGCTATAGCCTTTGCGCCTTCAGCTGTTGGATGATAAATATCTGCATTCATGTGCGTTGTATAGAAAGCGTTTTCTACACCATTTAAATAAACGGCTCCACATTCATTACAACGTTTGTACATAGCATAAACATTTCTAAGCTGATCTGCGCAGGTTAAATCACTCGAATAAGCAATAAACCCGATCCTGACAATCGCATTCGGATAATTTGTGTGACAATATGAAACGAAAGTGTTGATGGCAGTAAGAATTCCGTTATAATCGCTTCCACCATGAACTGCTGGACAATCGTTCATTCCACCACAAACAATAATATCTGTGATCGCTTTTTTATTAGTAACGCTAGAAGATAAATTCTCAAGACAAGTTTTAAAAGAAATATATCCGCTAGATGTATCTTTCTGATTAAAAGCCGATCCTGAAACTGTATTTCTATACGATACCCCTATCTGATCAGAAAACCATGACGTAATTAATGACACATAATTGTTCGTAGTTGTGTCCGGATGATTACCGTACGAATCGCCTATAAAAATTATGTTCTTTTTGCCTTTTCTTGCAAACTTATCAGTAATGTCGTACGAAGTACCGTTAAGTTTTAATATCGAAACATCAGCCATTAGTTACCTCCTCGTTAATAGGATGAGCACTGAAAGCCATAGTTTCCGTCGGTTCATCATACTCGCCCCCATAACTTGCTATTCTTGCCTGCTCACACCAAAATTCACTATTGTTAGTGTTCTCGCCAGTTCTAACCCCAGTATTCCCGACAGCCCATGATTTTGACAACATATAATATTTCTGTATCGTATTCAAAGCTTCTGTTATCTGGGCAAAAGAACTCGTAGACACATGGGCTTGTACAAACGGAGACTTTTCTACTTTAATGATGAAGTTTCCAGTCCCAAGTATAGACTGTAAACCAACCTGAAGCGACAATTCGCAAATAACAGCACCAGCTGTATCTGTCATCACACTTGTGACGTCTACAGATACTGTGTTACCATTCCACGTACATGGCAAGCTAAATACTTCACCAGATTCTTTACAGCCATAAATATAAATATTTGTAACTCTCTCTGGAATTTGAAACGGTTGAGTAGCTTCATAAAGTTCAAAGTGCAACGTTTCAAGATTTGAATCATTTTGACTAACGTACAAGACCGGTAAAGTTCTACCGGGTCTTAAATCGATTTTCATCGTTTGAGATGTTATGGCCATCCAACTTTACCTTCTTTCTTTAAGGATTATCTAAATCGTTGTCGACATCGCCGTTCCCAGACGGATCAGGATCGTCTCCGCTTCCAGTATGACTTCCGCTAGCATTATTTTCATCGCCGCCATCTTCTCTTATAGCTTCCCAAATATCACGTATTTCAGCCCAAATAACGCCGTTTTCTCGGTAAAGATCTAGGATTAGTTCGCCGACGTCCCATAAATGAAAGTCACTTCTTCCCTCGTGTGTGTAAGAGTAATTAGACGAACCCTTGTAAAACTCTTTTCTGTCGAGCCACAGTGCCTTAAATCCAGCAGTACCAGCGTATCCGTTACCTGAACTAGCCCAACCCTGCTTATTTCCGTCTTCATCCTCTACTTCGTAATCATCACCGTCTTCGAGATCACCGCCATTTATAGCTGCTGATGCTGATGTATCAGATGCTGGATTATTTTTTTCTGCTGAAGGATCTGAATTAGTCTCCCAACCCATATGATTGGACTGCATAATTCGATTCCAAACAGACCAGCCAGACCATCCAACTTCAACAGCTTCGTCGCCGTTTTCTTCAACATAAAACTCGTCGTTCGATGAATGAAAAGAGGTACTTCGTATCGATCCTTTAAGAGAGTTAATACCGTTATTATCCCAAGAGCCGATGAGGGTTCCGTCAGAATCTAAAATTTCAAGAGTTCCATGGTTGTTTCCGATGCCACCAAGACTTAAATGCCCATCGAGAGTCCAAGCCTGATAGTATGGACCACGTAATCCATTAGAACTGAATCCGATGCCGTTCATGTTAATTCTTAAAACATTTTTAGCAAGAGCAACGTTAGAATTATCAAGATAGAACGTTTCGTTAGCAAAACCATCGTCGTTTCTTCCAATAATGACGTGCCCTCTTGTGCCGGCATTTAAGATACCAGTTGCACGATCAATTTTGTTTTGAGCCTCTTCTTCCGAAACCTTCTGCGAAAGAGCATTCATCTGATCTTCTAAAGTGGTATCAATTTTCTTTTCAAGGTTTCCAATAGTAATAGTCAAATATCTTTCGTTTAAAACGTCATATTCTGTCTTAGAAACCTTCTGCTTTGTCATTACTTCGAGATCAGGAAATTCTACCGTAACAAGATCGCCTAAATTCACAGTTTGAAGCGCCAGTACGTTTTTATACTCTTCGGTCTCAGATAGATTTACAAAGTTAACTGTAAGACTAACCTCAGGAACTCCGATCCCCTCATTTTGAATGTAGAGATTAGCCATATCACGGAGTTCGTCTTCCGTCGGCATTTGATCAAAGTCTCCCGAGAAATCTTGAATAACTGTTCTTAAATATGGAAAATTACCGGCATTACTAGAGTGAACAACCTTTTCAGGGAGTTCAGCTACAGTTCCGTCTGATTTCCAGACAGGATAAATACCGGTAATAGTATTTTCAATATTTTCTTCCTGAGTTAAGTCGATTAGATTCTTACCATAGCGAATCCTAACGCCTTTGTCAGAACCTCTATTCTCATGTAAGATAACATTGTAGTTATCCCACTCATACTCTCCACCATATATAGCCTGAATAGAGTTGTCATCTTCACCAAGAAGAAAAGTTCTAATCGTTTTAGGTTCGTAGAGCATCCAGGTATAGGTGCCGAGAGATCTGATAGCAGCAGAATTAACAATTCTGTCCATTATGTCGCCATCAGCGGTTCTTTGGAATAGGTAAACAAGCAAGTACTCTGCGTCAGGAGACGTTGTATACTCTAGTTTTCTCTTTGTCGGATCCGCTATAACATTATCAACAGTCTTTCCTTCAGAAGGTACTTTAGTCATAGTTCCTATTGAGAAAAAGTTACTAATCATTTTTGTAATGACATAACGCTTACTCTTCTCACATTTGACCCAAACAGTAAGGGCATTTTTATCTTCTGTTAATACACCATTAATAATTGACGCGTTAATATAACCTATGAAAGGTACTGGACTTAACTCAAAGAACTTTTTATTATCCTCCCAAGGTTTAGCTTCTTCTATATCGCGAATGCACTTGTACGTTTTACCATCATACTTAACATAATCACCGACAACATATAGGATACTGGAATCATAAGTAGGAACGTTGGCTTCCGGATCTTCTGATGTACTAAGATTAGCTAAAAGATTCTTACTTTGCTTGGTTCGATTCTCTGTAATTTCAGTACTAAAGTTAAACGGACAATACTCTGCCACAGCAGTCTTAATATTCGCCATAACTTCAGAGCAAGACTGCCCAGAGAAAGCAGAACAAGGAATGTAGTTAAGTTGATAAGAAATGTGACGAGCGTAAATCTGTACATTCCCTTTCATAGGCTTACTGATTTTATAAATACGGAAAGCCTGAAACTCACCATTTTGAAACGGCTTAGCTAAAATAATAGATGAGTACTTAATTTCAGAAAAGTACTTACCTGTCTTCGGATAAGTCATTTCTAGTTCGTATTGGCCATTTAATTCTTCAATTACTTTACAAGAAATTGTGTCAATTAAAGATCCAATGCCGTTAGAATTAAAGGAAGTTGTAGACGGATCAAACAAAACGGGTATCATCTTTACCTCCTTATAAAATCCACCAGCGTGGAATCACTTCTAATTTTGTTCCATGTGAAAACCGAACACCATTCACACCAGGGTTAATCACTGGGAATTCTCTTTTTGTATTAGTACCATGGTATGAAAGATTAGCATTGTAAGATGTACTGCCGGCATAAACTTCCATAATCTCTGTATCTACATCCACATACCCTTCGGGAGGAATAATAACTGCAATTTCTGTACGAGCACCGGTTTTAGGTTCGATATTTATACCGCAGTTAACTCCTACTTCTCCATAAATTCTGAGTATAGGCTTTGCAACAAAATCAGTCGGATTGTAAATTTCACCGTTTTCGGTATATGTAATAGCTTCCTCCCCACTTTTAAGCCACCTCTCCGGTCTACAGTCAAAGTTAATCGTAAACTGAGCGGCTGTAAGATCGACAAACACCTCCGGATCGAACTCTTCGTGGAACATGCCCAGTCTGAATTCGTCCGGATGATGTGTGTCTTCGATCCGCACGTAGCCCTTTCTGGAAAGGAGGAAGGAACGGAAAGAGGCTACGTTACGCTTGAAATCTTTAAATATAAAACAGTCGTAAGGGACCTTCACGTTCTTGTACGTATCAGGTACTGAGTAGTGGAAAGTCCCGTTACGACCTGGGATAGTGAATTCTTCAACGTTTTTCTCGGGGGCCTTGAACGTACCGTCGCCAGAGAGATACACCCCGAAATCTTTAGTAGACTTACCGTCGATTACGAGGTAATGCCTCATGACTTCGTAATAACTTGCATTTACGTTCAATGGATTCATTACGTGCCTCCGTATACAGCCCTTCGTTTAAGAACGTCGTGATTAAGTCTCCAGGAAACCTCTTCTGCAATTTCTTCAGCAGACTGGCCTTCCTGAGGATAAATGTTAATAGTAACTTGTGCGGTTTCCTGATCCTTCTTCATTCCGTTGATAGCATCGGTAAGGGAACCGGTGAGACTAGCCATCAAACTAGCGTCATTTTGAATTCCCGTGATGCCAGCTACAGCATTAAGTGCGTACGGGTCATTAAGACCTAATAGAGACCCAATCTGAGTGGCTCCGTACTGAAGATTTGTGAGATCAAGAACCGGACGAATTGTGGGATCTAAGTCGATAGTGCCGTCAACAATGTCAGCGATCCTACCAAATACTCCAGACATCTCATCTACAGCACCAAGAGCCGTATCAGCCGCAGCTTCGCGAACAATAGTGCCGTATTTTGTAAGACCACCTGACAGTCCGAGATCTGAGTAGTAACCAAGATCCGCGAATACCTTAGAAGGTGACGCAATACCGAGAGCATTCTTAACAGTTTCGACTAACTTAAGAGCCAGTTCTTCAGCCGCAGTAGTCGCGACCTCGATACCAGAACGGATTCCTTCAGCAATACCTTCGCAGAGGTTAACACCGATAGTACGACCAGCATCTGCTGAAGCCGTGTTGTCGATTGCTTCGGTGACTTTAGAGCCGAGTTCTCCAGCAGCAGACGCAGCCTTATCCTTTTCTCCAGAGGTGCCAAGAGTTTCGGTTACACCCTTAGAAAGTCCTTCGGCAATTTCCTTCGTGGCTTCAGAAACACCGGAACCATCCTGTAAGTTAAGTCCAGCGGTTTTTCTCATACCATCAAGTACGGATTGCATATAGAGCGTACCAGTCTCTTCTCCGGTTACAGGATCAAGAGTTTGCTTAAACCCCTCCTGAGAACCAGCGTTAACGAAAGCCAAACTCGACATATAACGATTGGTAACATCGTCAATCATCTTTCCAGCCTTCATCCAGTCTTCGTTAAACTGTTTGAACTGCTCATCTGTCATCTGGATAAGAGTGCCCATATCAGCAAGAGAATTAAGACCGCGTTTACCAAAATTCTGAAGAATATCTTTGCTAAGCCCTCTTTCAGCCAGCGTCTCAATACTCTGAGAATATTCGGTGATAGCTCTAAGATTCGACTTTTGATTCTCGATCATCTCTTCCGGTCTAATTTTCTTACCGAAATCGAACATCTTGAACATGTCAACCTGACCGTCGATGGTTTTCTTAACCTCGTCCCGATAATCTTTATATGCTTTCTTAACATCTTCCAAGAGCTCAGGAGTAGACTTTGCCATCCGTTTCGCTCTATCGTCAGCGGTCTCGCCGGCAAGAGATGTTTCGTAAAGCTGTAACGCTAGGAGTTCCAACGCGTCTTTTGAAGCCTGCATCGGTTCCACGTTGCCAAGAGTATCGAGTCCTAAAGCCCAATGATTATTAAATATACCAATTTCTTTATCGGCATAATCCATAATCTTTGTAAGCTTATCAAATTCTTTTTCGGCTTTTTCAGCTTTTTCGGATCCAGAGCCTCCGCCCTTACTACCTCCGCCTCCGCCTTTTCCACTCTTTCCGCCAAGAAGATCTTCTAACGGATCTTTATTTTTCTTTTCTCTCCTTGCCTGGGCTTTCTTTGCGTCTTTTCTAGCTTGCTCATCCCTCTTTTTCTTAGCTTTACGCTTGTTGTTAATTTCGTTTATGGCCATTTGATTCTGCCATTTCTTAACGATGTCTCCCCCGGCGCCAATATCAAGTGCGCCTTCAGGAATCGAAGGAAGACCGGCTAAACCTTCTTTAACCGCATTAGCAACAGCACCCGCATACTCTGCACCTTGCGCCGCTCCGTTTTCAGCATTTACATACTGTCCAACGGTATTAAGAAGATTGCTACCCATGTCGGCACCAGCGGCATTAACGTAAGGAATCATTTCGGTAACGCCATCGCCAATACCCATGTCAAGGAAATTACCAATTATTTCGCCTTCTTTTGAAGGAGAAGCGATACCAAGCGTTTCCTTAACAGCGTTAAGCAAACCAGTGGCGAGCTCTTTGGCTTTTTCAAATAAATAGGTCGCTCCGTCTACAATTCCATTTACAATACCTTCAACAAACTGTTTGCCGATCTCAACGAAGCCGCTGATATACGCCCCAACAACCTGAACAATAGCGGACATAACAGTAAAGAAACAGTTGATTATAAGCGTTATACCATTAGCAATTCCTGTAGCAAGCGCAGATATAATACCGGCTCCAAGGCTAATGAAAGAGTTAACGAAGCTCATAACAAACTGAACAATCGACACAATAATGTCGACAACCGCCTGAATGGCCTGCCCAGCACAAGAAACCATACCTATTATGAAATTCTTAATAAGCTCGATACCAGTGCTTATAAACTCAGGTCCTTTTTCTAGTATTGCCTGTAAGATAGCGCCAATAGCACCAATCACGTTAGTAAGTATTGTACTGACAAAAGCACTTATACCTTCAGCAACGCCTTCACCAAGAGCCTGCATCATGATCGGGATGTTTTCTGCAAGCTGCTGCACAGATTCGGTTGACATACTTGAAAGCATCATCAACGCGGTTGTGATTGTTATTACTGCCGAAGAGAACAAATATGCCGCAGCTGCAACTTCTAATAACGCAAAACCGAATATAACCAATGCGGCAGCTATAATTATCATTCCGTCAGCAAGTGGAGTCATTCCAACGAGAGACAATGCAGTGAACGCAAGGAGAACTGCTCCAAGCGCGATCCCAGCCTGTTTTAACGAATCCGGATCTAATTCTGCGATGGTTTTAATTGCGTTTGCCGCGAGAACAAGAGACCCAGACATGACAACTAACGATGCGGCAGCCATTAATGCATCTTGAGCAAACTTAGAAGCCGCTACCAAAGCCGCCATTATTCCGACCAATGCTAATGCCGATATTACGACATTCACTGGGTTAAAAGACGCAAGCATACTAAGTGACGCAGCCGCAGCGATAAGCGAAACAGCCATAATTGCTATTGACGCCGCACCTTTAATCGCATCGTTTGCTTTCACAGCTGCCTCTGCCATGATTTCCACAGCTTTAGCTAGAACGAATAAAACACCACCAACAACCACGCCGGCTGCTAATGCGTTTTCAACCGGCATATTAGCGAGGACCATCAGTGCCGAACTGATAAACCCAACAACCAGTAAGAACGCAACAGCAACTGCGGGTTTAACCTGATCTGTAGCTTCTGAAATTCCGGCGAACGTCTTACCAAGCCCCCAAAATACAGCTGCTAACCCAACGCTCACACCAATTGCTTTTCCGACATCCAAATTTGTAAGTAAAGCTATAGCAATCGATATAACGCCGATGACAGCAGCCATGGAAAGAATAGCGGCCGTATTTGCTTTCTCTGTTGCGGCGGAAGCCTCCATTAATTTCGAAAAAGCATACGCTATAAGACCAAACAAAACTGCGGTCTTTATCCACGCATCTTCTGGCACTTCTGATATTTTAAGAACAGCATTAGACAAAATATAAATAGCCGCACCAATAGCAAGAGCCGCTATTCCAGCCTTATAAGCAGGTCCTTCGAGTCCTTCGGTCTTCTTAAGAAGAATGACAAGAGCGGCCATAAGAGCTATCATTCCGATAACAGAGCCTATGGTCTTTCCATTCGGACCGATTCCGAATTCGCCAAGCTTCTCAAAAGCCATAACAACCAGAAGTAAAGATCCAGCCAACGCTAAGATAGGAGAAATGACATTAAGTACAACTTTAACGCCAACACCAACTGTATTTCCTTTACTAATAAGCTTTGCAATAAGACCAAACAGCACAACAAGAGCCGTTATAGTAGCGAAGACGCCAAACACCATTCCGGCTGGAACATTAGCTTCAATAAGGGCTTGGACAGCTCTAAGCACCATTGTGAGAACGCCGACGACAGCAACGAGAATCAACGCACTGCCAAGAGAAATCTTGGATGCTGCATAACTCACCGCCAACACACCCATAACGAGCGTGATAAGAGTCTGGAGCGTTTCTTCCGCCGTACTAGCTTTTAAACCGTTCTGCAAATTCGTAAATGCGCCTACCATCTTATTAATAGAAGCGGCAAACATAAATAAAACAATTGCAGATTTTAAAGAAGCCCCTGCACCAGCCTTCAAGAATTTAGAAACAACAACAAGACCGGCTCCAAAAGCAGTTAGAACAACAAGATCCTGAAGAAGATGATCGAAGTCTATGCTATCAAGCAATATAAGTGCAGCGCTAAGTATGAGCATAGAACCAGCAACGGCAACCAGTCCTTTTGCGTTCTTATTGAAACCGGAATCGTTTCCAAATTTCTTAATACCAACAGAAAGAGCGGCTAAACCGGCTCCAAGAAGCACCAAAATAGCAACAGATGCGGCGAGTCTTGTTGCGTCAACGAGACTTAAAGCCACAAGCGAAGCCGCTAAAATTCCTATAGCTTTTGCAACATCAAGTAACGCTTTGGTTGGAGTATTCTTAAAGTAACCATTAAAAGCTTTCTCAAGAAGATCCGGAATTTTTGAAAACGATTCAAACATCTTCTTGGCTCCGCTCATAGCGCTGCCAACTTTAAACAACGCGTAAGACACGGACGCCCCAAAGCCAAGAAGTGCGATCTTAGCTATGTCAATCTGTGAAGCATAACCAAATATAGTTTCGAAGAATCCCTGAAGACCTTTCTTTGCACTCTCAATATTGTCTTTGAAGCCTACCATTTTAGCCAGAGTTTTTGTCATCTCCGTTAAAACGTTTATAGTGTTGGTTCCAAGAGTTTGCAGTAATTCTAACGGAGACGCAACTCCATCTAAGTCGCTAACAAAAACTCCAATAAGAGTTATGGCTTTTTCAACAGTGGAAAGAAACGCGTCAATTACGGTCTCAAGAGCTCCAATAGCGTCGAAACTCTTTAAATTATTAAACCCATAGGCCAGAGATAAAAAGAAGCCAGCAACAAGATTACTGAGCATATTAAACAACGGTCCAAGTTTAGAACCTAAAAGGTTTAATATGTTAATAATCCTTGTCGTAGTATTGCTAGCTAAAGTCGATAATCTGCCAAAAGCTTTCTCGGCATTCTCCGAACTAAACATCTCAGCAAAGTTCGTTGCGACGACATATATAAGTGCGAGGAAACCGAGCATTACTTTCTGAAGACCGGCAGTAATGGTGTTTACAAACTCTAATTTTGTAGCCATAAAACTGATAGTATTACCCGTCTTTGAGGCCAAACTTGAAATTTTAGACATAGGAGAAACAAAACGAGCAATACTGACTAAGTTCTTAACGAATAGTTCTATGCCAAACGCAGCATAGCTTATTACCTTAGCAAATATGTCGACTCCGCTTCTTAGAGTGCTTACCACATTAGCAACGCCCTGAGAAGACTTTAGGAACTCATCAAAAGCTGTTACACCATCAGCAATAGCTCCAACAACTTCTAAGAAATACCCAGCTAAAAGATTTAGCGGTAAAACTAGCGGAGAGAAAATATCTAACAGATCTTTAAATAAGGTCTTAACAATAGAGAATGCCGAATATAAACCTCTGCCGATTTCGTAAAGCGATTTAAGCGCCGTCTCAGTAAACTTAGTCTTACTTACTAATTCAAGTAGAGCTACCCCAAAATTAGCTAAACTAATCGCCTGAGCTCTGAATGTCTCGTTAATTTTTGTTTCGGGATTATCTTTAACAAGGAACGAGTGAAACCCATCTTTTAGAGCGCCAATACCCTCGGCAAGATTGTTGAACAATGTAGCGACCGTCTCTAAGAGAATATCTCTTCCGCCAAGGGCTTTCCAAAGCTGTAGTACCTGGTTTCTGGCGTTACCACCTTCGGCAAATATCTCATATAAAGTTTCAGCCAAATTGGAGAATAATTCTGTAGCTTCTTCGTAGTTACCAAACACAGCTTCAAAAGTATTCATCCAGCCTGTTGACACGGCGTCCTTGACCGAAGATACAACATCGCCCCAAGTTCGTGCTTCCTGACCAGAAAGAAACCATTTCTTCGACAACTCGTCTATCTGATCTCCAAGTTCATCAATCGCCTGAGAAGCCGTAAGATCTCTACCAAGTTCTCGCTGAGCATCGATATACGATTTAATCTTTACGCTTGCTTGGTCGTATCGCTGGAACACCTTCATCATAACGTCATCGGTGAACCACTGCTGTTTGGACAAAGCATCGGAAGTAAACATGTCAGCGAGAGAGAACTTTTGAGGTTTCTTAGCACCAACAATTTCGTAAACCTCGTCGCCAACTTCTTTAACTTTACCGAGAGCTTTAGCCGCTTCAATTGCTTGTTTTCTGAATTCAACAGTATCCATTGAAGCGTTCTGAATGGATTTCCAGTCGTCGAACTTAAGAACGCCCTTACCCATTGCCTGAGAAAGCTGATACATCGCCATGGAAGCTTTTGTAGCATTCTGTCCGGAAGCCGCTGCCCAAAGAGCAATACCTTCCATTGCCGTAACAGATTCCTCAAGATCTTTGCCAGTAGCAGTGAACTTACTGATGTTGCTAACCATATCGGTGAAGTTATAGCTAGTTTCATCAGTAAACCAGTTAAGTCTTTCCATCTGTCGCTCAACCTCAGACAGATCGAATCCCTGGTTTACCAGAGTTCCAACGGACGTTGTTTTTTCTCCAAATTTTTCCCAACCAGCAGCTATATTATCCACAGAAAGAGACTTAATTAATGCTTCTCCGGCATTTATAGCTTTATTTGTAATGTTAACAAGTGCTGTTGTTCCAACTATTCCCATAGCTGTAAACTTATTGTTAACATTTTCAACAGCGGTTAAAAGCGGATCTAAGTTAAAAGAATTTGAGGTTTTCTGTAACTCCTCCAATCCCTTTTGAGATCCATCTAACTTCAGAGCAGCCTGGAGTTTATCTAGTGTGTTAAGACTTGTCGCAACGTTTTTCTCGAAATCCTTGTTGTTAAATTGCATCTCAACAACACGTTCATCAATATAACTCATGCGTTAGTAACCTCCCTCCAGGCAGATTCCGCTATTTCATCAAAAATAGGACGAAGTGCAGGATTAATATAATCTCTTCCCGCGACATAGCCTCCATTCTTAAGTCCGTGGCCGAACTGTAATAGAACCGCTATGTTTTCACCCTTATTAACATTAGAGTTGGTCCAAACAATGGACGCGCCGCCTTTATAGTGGTGAATTTCGTAACTCCACGAAGCAGCGGTCTTACCTGTGTCAACAGGCGTAGCAAGAGAAAGGGCTTCGACCCCCTTTCTCCCATACTTATCTAAATCCTTAAGAAAGTCCCTATCTTTCATTGCAGTAAGAAACTTCATTGTGGCTTTAAGATCGCCTCTATGAATAAAGCGAATTGGCTTCATTTTGAATTTCTCCTTATCCTCTAGAGTGATGCTTGGCCCTTCTTGCTGCATTTAGGGACTTGTTCTGTCTGGCAATCTCTCCAGGCTTCATCTTCTTAGGCGGCTGAGATTTAATTGCTCCAACGTGGATTAATGTAAGAAGCTTATTAAGATGCCGCTTTTCCCACTCCATTGGGATGTTAAGCTGAGTCATCTGCCAGTAGATTATTTCAGATGTAATGATGTCTCTCTTTCTTCCTCGTCGTTCTTCTCTATCTGTAAAAGTTGTCGCGGTCATCGGATCCGTTATGTAAGCATTAATTCGCTTAATTTCGTCAGCAGGGATGGCATAATAAACGTAGGGATTCACGTCCTTCGTTATTGTCATGCACCGAAGATAGTCGATAACCTCAACCGCAGACTTATTCTCGGAAGAAAGATAAGACTTTTTCCATCTGGATTCCCATTTATCGACAGAGAGTAAAGAATGTTCCATAAGGATCGTCTGATCCTTCACTTTAATGAACTCTTCCTTAATCGGATCCCAAAGTTCCGTTTCCGGAATATGTATCTTTATAGACATTCTTTACTCTCCTTAAATTCTTAGTTAGCAGGCGTGGTGGGCGGAGTCACCTGAATCGGAGCCTGACCGGGAAGGGCGTTAATAGCAGCTCTGTCAATATCCGCAGGCATGATTCCGTTCACAAACTCGGACGCCTTATCAGCATCGGTAGAAAGCTCCATGAAGATCTCGGAGTAAACCGGGGTAGAAGCGAACTTCTCTCTAATTTCCTCATTCTTGATGAAGTATTTACCGTCATCGGACTTTTCACCGTATGCCTTAAGAACCAGATCCTTAAAGAGTCTCATGATCTCTTTCTGATTCTTGGAGTCAATGATCTTCTGGAGATACTCTCTCATTCCTCCATTCTGGGAGTACTGCATCTCCATGAGCTCAGCCTTAGTAAGGTTAAAGCGAAACTCTTCAGTTCTTTCCATACCGTTCCAATCAGTGTAAGTTCTAGTGGTCGTATACATCCTTGTTCTCCTTTTCTTTTAATAAAAAGAGCCCCAGGGAATCCCAGGGCTCTAAACAACACCATTTTGTTTTTACGATCAAGCCTTGAAGAGGTCGATGATCTCGTCCGGAGTCGGAAGCTTGGACTCTGCATTCTCGGTACCGTAGAGCATATCCTCAAGAGTCTTGAGCTTCGTAGCATCGGCCTTCGTGGAGTCGATGATAATGGAAGCAGTCGGCTTGAAGTTCTCATAGCCCTTAACAGTAATCGGAACCGGAGTCGTGGTAACTTCCCAAGAGAAGGTGATCGCTTCCGGAGAATCGTTGATGGTCTGATAAGCTCTCTCGGACGGAGAAGCAGTGCAGCCGTAAACAATATGAAGCTTGTAACCATAGGAATCCATCATGGTGTCGTTACCCACAACGGTTCTGCAGCAGAAACCGAAAGCTCTTCTCTTCTGCTGTCCAATGTTAACACCAGCGCCAACCTCAGCCTCACCGATGCAGGGCTTGAACTCATCCGGATATGTGTAAGCTTCGATAGTTGCTCCATAGTCTTCTGCAGAACGCAGAGACACGTACTTAATGTTATCTGCCCACAGATCGGTGTTCTCAGCACCAGAGGGGCTCTCGGTAAATGCGGTAAGACCGTTCCACGCAACACCAGCGCCATAAGCACCGGAGTCCTGCATCGGGAACAGTACGCCATGATCGGTACCGGTTTCGTAGGTCTTCTGTCCAACCTGATCCCATACAAGTTTCGCCATAGTAGGAAACCTCCTTAGTAGTAAATTGTAAATGAGTCGTGATTTAAATTTTCAGCCGTATAGTGCCTATCCATTCTGGAATAAGGTAACTTAGCAAGTTCCATAATCGCTTCGGAATCTGGATCTTTATCGATGTAAGTTACGTTATAGCAAATCATGAAAGTATACGGCCTATTATCGCCATACTGAGTATTTCCAGTAGAGCGTTTGTAGATAATACAAGGGTATTTGAGTTTAATGGACTCTGGCGGCTGGAAATAAACGTGATTATTTCCTAAAATGCCGCACAGAATCTCATGAAACTCAAGACGTTTATCAAGGTTCGTCATCGTCATTTTCTTTGTAGACCTCTCCGATATGTAGAATTAATCTTGGATAGTCTACGTCAACTGTTGGAACTTTCCATTTGACTCCGTTCCAAATAACGTACTTAATTTCCGCGAAGTGTTCATAAGCGTATGGATCGGCCAGGATACTAATCTGGTTGCTAATGTTTAGATTGTCGTTTAAGTTTTCCGAACCTTGCCATTTCCTTGACCGACGAATGACATCTCCGTAGTAGCTTCTTTCTACGACTTGATCTTCCGCCCACACTCCGGGTCTAATTTCAACCGTAGGTACGTATCCGACTTTTCCAAAGTATCTCATGAAATACTCCTAATGCTTAATAACAGGTAGCTGGTTACAACAGGATGAACTAAGAATTTTCGATTTTTTGAAGAGCACAACAGCCACCTGTTATTAGTCATTTTGATTTTGTCAAGCCGTCTTCTTAACAGTGAAGGACAGCGCAGAGAACGGTTTCACCAGAGCACCAGAGATACGAGTCTCAAGCAGGTACTTGTACTGGTTGTAGTCAATATCGAAGTCATCGAACAGCTCAAGAGCGCCACCCTTGTCAGCACCAACTCTGTAGTCAGCAAGGTTAACAATAACTCCAAGGAAATCCTTATTATCAAGCTTGAAGCCTTCCATGACCTCAACGGTAATAATAGAATTCACACGAAGAGCAGTGCAGAGCTCCTGCTCGGTCTTGTAAAGCTTGTGACCGATACCGTCCTTAAGAAGGAGCATCTCGGTGAGCATGTCCTCAGTGGTATAAAGATCCGGATTACCAGAACCCTTATACTGCTTACGAGCTCTGATAGCCTGATCGATGAACTCTTCTGCGATATCAGAGGGCTTAGCGTCAGCAGCAACCTCAACATCGACCTTAACAGTGAAGAGCGGCTTATCGGAAACAACCGGACGGATGTGATCCTCGGAGATCTTATCGTCGGAAGAGTTGAGACGACCATCGCCGATGAGGATGGCACGAGCGATTTCCTCATTAAGCATCTCTCTCATCTCAGCCTTGATCCAACGAACAACATCAAAGTCGGTGATATCGATAATATCATCACGGTCCATCTTCTGTCTCTTGTAGACGGTCTGCGGATCGGTGGTTCTCTTAAGCAGGCTGAAGACCTCGTCTTTCTTAAGATTGGTCTTCATGTAACCCTTTGCTCTTGCTTCGTCTTCAGTGATATCGGCAAACACGGACTTAATACGAGCAAACGGAGTATGTCCAACCTTACCCATAACCTTAGAAACCCATCCGGTATCTCGCTTAATGTACTCGGGCGGATTGTTAAGAGACTTATAATCCGGGAACAGGAAAGCCGGATCGTTCACCATGTAGTTCTGCTTGTCCTGGGAAAGGGTCATACCCTCAGTAACTTCAGGATCAAGATGTGCAAGAACACCATCTTCATCTTCCATGTGCGCAAGGACCGCTTCCTTAAGGGAACCGCATCTCTTGGCATCAGCCATGATTACCTTAAAATCGTCGTGAGAAATAGTAGTCTTTCTCGGAGCGCCACCTTCAAAAGCGTTGTACTTCATATCTTCTTCTCCTTCATTTTCATCTTCGGAATGTTTTGCTTCGCCGTCATTCTTGCCTTTGTCCTGAATAGCAAGACCAATAAGCGCATAAACGGCTTTCTTCTGCTTCTCGTTCAGAGTGTTAAACACATCTTCAATAGTCTCATCGGAATCACCAGACTCTTCTGTCTCCTTCGGCTTAGAGTCGGCCTCTTCGTCTGCATGAACAACGATGTTCTCGTCTTCCATATCGGTTACTAACTCCTCTCCTGTGGTGATTACGGCCTCCTCGTCAAATTCTTCAGCATGACCGAGAACAGTCTCAATCTTCGCTCCCGGATTTGCTCCGGTGAGTACAAGACTTACTTCTCTGATCATTCCGTGAAGAACGTCTCCAGCGTTCTGCTTAAGGTGATTCGCATAAATAGAAAGTCTAGTAATATCCTTGTTCTTAAGAGACTCCTTAGCGTGTCTAGCCTTTTCAGAATCGTTAAAATATCCGTAACAATAAACGCCCTCGGCTCTGTTCTCTAAGAGACAGTGTCCAAGGACGTTTGTAGGATCTTTATGATCATGCTGGTAAACAAGCGGAACCGTAATCCCATCGCAATCTTTAAAGGCGTCTTTTCTGATCGTCCGTCCGTCGGTGCAGAGGAGATCGTTCTTTGTCGCCCAACCTGCGAAGTCATACTTTCTCGCCATTTTGATTTTTCTCCTTCAAAGCTTTCTGCGTCGCAGCCTTTCTGTTAGCTTCTGGCGCTTCTGCCGGTTTCTCGTTATCAGATCGATTAAGGTTACTGTTACGGAGTTCATCAGCAGCCGGATCGCTAGAAGGTCTAAAGCCGATCTTCGTTCTGATCTCGTTGGAGCTAAGAATCTCGTTTCTAGTAAGCTTATCTGCGATCTCCGCAATAGCGCTAACCGGAATAAGACGGAACGGATCTCTAAAGTACTTAATTGCCTGACCCTGAGTCCTAGCAGTTGGAGAAATAAACTTTCGTTGCATCTCCTCTGCGATTGCTGCAAGAATCGGGTCGACAGTTCGGTTATAGTAGTTGATCATTTCCTCCTCTTTAGCCGTGCCATTAAGAATAGACTCAGTGAGTCCCAACTGGTTGTAGAGCATAGCTGTCAAGTCTTTTACCTGCACCCAGAGGTTATTCTCTACTGCACGATTAAGCTGAGTGATCCTCTCCGTACCATCAGTATAAGCAATACCGTATTTAGAACCAGAAAGCTGGCGTTCAATGTCTTTACGACGCTCTTCTGCCTGCTGCCTTCTGGCTTCCGTCTTGATAACGTAAGGAAGCTGAATAATTAAGTCGAGCTTTCCGGAACTAGTCTGTTCGTCCACATAGTCCAAGAGACTTAGCTTCCTAATAAGTCTCTGAAGAGTTCCATTCGGTTCATTCATGATCGCGTAAAGAGGATTCTCAATAATCGCGACATGAGTCTTTGGAACCACGATTTCTTCTCTTCGTCCAAGACGCTCATTGTAAACATCAATCCTAACCCTATCAGCAAACCAACTTATGACCTTTCCAGTTCTAAGCTTCAAGATCTCGTAGTCAGCCGTATAGTAAGGATTATCAGAACAATCTGTTGGAAACACAGCAACATAGCCTTCATCAAACATAGACATAACCACATCAATAATAAAAGCTCGACCTGTCTGATCCAGATTTGCGCTGGTAGTCAAACAGTTTTCGAGTCCAGATTTTCTAATCTCTTTGTAGTTTCCGTCTTCGTCGCAATTTACATGATGAAGGTCAATCATTGCACAATCCAAAGCGATTCTATTGTAGATTGATGCTACGATTGTTCTTTCATTGTTTCTGCTTAGCCTAACTCTGTCAGGTCTGTAGCCAAAACCGCCATAATCATAAGTAACGGTGGGGCTTCTACTTAAAAAAGCGTTCCAGGCATTCTGGACACGCTCCATAAACTTTGGCATTTTGAATTTTTACCTCAATTTGGTGATATCGATGACACGATTATTAATGGCATCAAAGAAATTATCGAAATCAGCTCCAGGAGTATAATAACTAATGGCTCCGGTCCTCTTATCTACAGCGTAATAATTACCGCTAAAATTCGGCATATTCGGATTTTCTACTGCCGAAATAAGATAATATTTAGAGCTATAATCAACCATGCCAACTATGGTAAGCAACGGTTCCTTCTTCTTCAGCTTATTCAGAGCCTCTGACGGTGTAATCATTTGCAACACTCCTTTACCCTCTTGTAATCAGGTTCAATATTATCTAATCTCGCATAAGAAACTTGTCTGCACTGTCTAAGAATTTTATCTGGATTCGTATAGTGCGTTCCTGTCTGCCCGTCGAATATGTGCATCTTTCCGTCAATCACTTCATAAGCCATTGAGTGACCGCCCTGAAAATTTGACCATTGAACCATAAGATTTCCTCTAGCTCCGTTTGGCTGCTTCTCGATTTCGCTCTTAGTATTATCCATCAACCGCTTATCGCCAAGCATTGCCGTTCTAGCAACTGACTGATTTCCGCCTCGTACATCTACTATCTTAGCTTTTGGATACCATTGCTTAACAGAATTATAGTCATAGCCTTTTCCTGCTAATTCAGCAGTAACGTCATATCCTCTTCTTCTCATATCATAAGTAACCGTACAAAGCATACAGTTATTCTTCGTATTGCTGTTGAAGTTATGAAAATTAGGATTCACGTTTTTAACATCTTCGTCCATAGTCATTTCTTTTGACTTTTTATGGAATCCGGTTTTCTTATCGATTTCTTCGAAAGACTGACGTTTAGCAATGTTTTTAGCCTTCACTTTTGAAGACGCATATTGACCTAATCTAACAGCATCCTGAACAGCCCAAATAGGATTTAACGTAGCCACATCAAGCGCAATATTAAGAGCCATTTTATACGCTTCTCTATTGCTACCTTTTTTATTATGTAAATCCGGATCTTTTTTATTATCCTTACCACTAGCAACTCTTATATCTTTACCGCTTTTCACTCGCTTAGATACGCTAGAATCAAGAGGATATGGCGGTCCATGTTTAACGCCCCACTTCTGACCCTTAATTCCATGGTGCATTAAATATTCTTCAGAAAAAAGAGCACCAACATAAATATCATCTCTCATGTCTTCACTCAAACGCATCAGTATTCAGCTTATACGAAACATAAGCGTCCATCATGGCCGCCACGTTATCGATCTTCTGATCTCTGCGCTCCTTATAAAGTTTACGGTTACCGTTCGTATCTTCAAGGACCACAGAGTTACCCATAGTGAAAGTCATAAGCTCTTCATCAAAGAGAAGCATACGCTGCTCGGCGTACTTCTTAAGTTCTCCAAGAGGAACAGACTCCGTTTTAGATCCCTGAATCACTTTACAAACTCCAAATTCCCCATTTTCTCTGCACCAGCGCTCCACAAATTCTGTGGCATTATAAGGGTCAAAACCAAACGTCCGCACATCGTAATCCATCCGAACAATGTGGTCGTCAAGATCTTCGTAAACTTCCATCATGGAAAGAACGGTACCCTCCATAATTATGAGCGTACCTTCATTGATGAAATCGTTATACTTTTCTCGCATTGCTCTTGGGAGTTGATCGAGTGTATAGGATGTGATGTATGATCTAACCTTAACGCCAAACGATCCGTCAGATAACGGAAACAGAAATGTGAATGCGCAAAAGTCGTCACCCCTAGAAAGGTCAGCGCCTAGAGCGCAAGGAAGTCTCTTAAAAGATCTTCTTCTATGCGGAAGTGTTTCTTCATAAGTAAAGAAGAAAGTGTAACCTTCCATGGGAATGTCGAATCTTTTTGCCAGGATCTCGTTCCTGGATGATGGAACCCTCTCGGCTTTCTCAACTTCAAGCTGATAGGTTTCATAAGTAACAGTCTTTCCGAGATTGGGATTGGCTTTTCTCCACATAGAAGGATTACCAACCTCTTCTATGTCGTCAAGTTTGTAATACCAGATAGATACGTGGGGATTCTCATACTCTCCTTTAAGAATCTCCATTAGCTCCATCTTAATATCATCACCAATTCCGTGTCTTACCGTTCCCTCGGAAGATGTCGCGACGATAAGCCAGTCATCATTCTTAGCTGCACCCTGAGCTAAAGCGTTTATCGGGTTTTCTCTGATAGTTCCAGAAAGCCACTCGTCAACAGAAGCAACCTTATCTCTTCTACCCTGAAGCTTATCGATGGACATAGGTCTAACTTCAAGAAGAGAGCCAGTTAGAAAGTTCTCGATACCCTTCTTAGTCGACGCTAACTTCTGCCTATTAGCTCTGGAACCTGTCGTATTTTGAAGTGAGCCTTCAGTTAAGAACTGAAAAAGAGGTCCGCGAGCACGAACGATGGAAGTTCTGATCGGATAGAGAGTTTCATCAGCCTGACTCATTGTAGGAGCCGTAGCGACTTGCTTTGTTGTAGAAGTGTCGACGTTTAAGAAGTAAGAATGAATGCAGGAAGCGTACATAGACTTAGAAGCGCCTCGACCAATTATCAGATACTGGTAATTGATAAGTCGCTTCTTTATAAGCTTACGAACGTAGTGACCGCCATGACCATCTTCGTTCGGTTCGTATACGGATCGTTCGATAAAGTAGTACCAGCCAAAAACCTGCTCTCCCCAAAGCTTAAATGTATCTAATAGGTGAAGATCGCCACCGTCTGTAAGTGTCAGTTCGTTCTCGCAATAACGAATCCAGCCTTCAACAGGGTCTCTATCATACCAAACTCCAGGGTCATCAATCAGTTTATCGATCCGGTTCATCTCCATAGAGATTTCTCTGCAAACAGGAATCTCTCCTCTAATCACCGATTCTCTAAACAAACCATAATAATAAGGAGTAGCTGTGTTTGATAGCATTACTCATCCTCATTTTTTATCTTTCTTCATTTCAAGAAGTAACTGTTTAGTTATCTCTTGGCCGATTCTCATTTGAGGAGTCGCTCTATCATCGGGATCGAATCTAGAAGTCGGTTCTACAGTAGTATTTGAACGAGAAGATTCTCTATATCTTTTGAATGCCTCTCTAGCAGCTTTTACGCCATCTTCGTATTCTTTATCAAATGATTCCTGTTCTCTTCTAGACGCTTCCTTCCTTTCGAAAGAGTCACGCTGACTAAACATTTTCTCTCTGTTCAGATCTCTCTGCTTTTCCGCCTCTCTTGCGGATTCCTTCTTTTGGTACTCAGCATCAGCTCTAGCCTGCCTATTCTTATCGGCATTTTCATTAATATTCTTCCAGTTGTTGATCGACTTGACAGCATCAGAAGTCTCACTTACAGAAAGCTTTCCTTTAAGTTTAGCAATCTGCTCGGGATCTCCGCTCTCAATGGTCTTCTTAATAGCAGATCTGTCTTCCTTCTTTCCGCTTCCATCGATCACGGGCCACTTCTCTTTTTCATTAACAAAAGAGTTATGGATCTTCGCAGCCGTATTCCATGCACTAATTCCGCGTTCAGCAATATCTTTAGCTTTAGAAACTTTGCCCATAATTTCCTCAGCCTTATCTAGTCCTGTCTTAACTCTAGCTTCGCTCTGGCTTCTAAGAGTTTCAGTTAATCGAATACGATCGGTTGCAGCTCTTAATTCATCGTTAGTAAGCTCATTTTGAAATTTTGAAACCTTATTAGGGTCTCCACTTCTAAGAGCTTCTTCCTTCTCTGCCGCATGTGCCTTCTTAGCCTCTATTGTAGCCTTACGCTTTTCTGCCGCTTCCGCGATCTTTTTCTGACGATTACGTTCGTCCAATCCACTCTTTACTTTATCGACGATAGAGACTCCACGCCTGATACTATCAGGAATACCGTTAACTTCTCTCATGCTAGTGTTTCTAGCTAATTCGTTAACCTTCTTCTCGATTTTATCGGCCTTGGTTCTCGCTGCTTCAGCTTTGTACTTAAACTTAGAATATTTAGCGTAAGCAGCCTCGGCATCTCTAAACCAAAAACGATGAGCACTTCTCTCGGCCTTAGCAGCTTTCTTATCGTATTTCTCAGCTTTCGTGCGAAGTTTATTAACTCTGTTAGTAAGCTTTGTATAACGTTTACGCCCGGCATCTGTGAGGGAACCGTCCTCATTCTGGTAACGCCTTACGCCCCATTTCATTCCAAGAATACCGTGGTGATAAAGTTCATCCGAAATCAAACCTTGCATTTTTATCACCTCCGTTAACTAACTAGTCTCAGATCATCTACTTCTTTCTTAAGCTTCTCGCCAGTTCCGTTTCCTCCCAGACCGACGTATGGATCATAAATGTACTTTATGAAATCCTCATACTCTTGTCGTGTAATTGCTCCACGACTAATAAACATTGAGGCTCTCTCAGCTAGCTTCTCATGAAGAAGCCCTAAAAGAGCTTTTCGTTCTGCACTCTCGCGTTCCCTAATGTTCTGATAAACATTATTCACAAAAGTCCAGAACCCAACAGAAGAAAAGATTGCACAAATAATTGTCATGATGATCTCTGTCTTACTCATCGCCAGTCCCCTTTATTTCATCAGACTTTACATTTAGTCTCCATTCCAATTCTTTTATCTGTTCCTGGAATGAACTAAGGACAAAGGAACTTGATGGTTGGTCAAACAAAAGTCGAACCCGCAAATAAACGTATGTCTTTACTTCTTCGATTTCTACTTCATTTGTTGTGAACTCAGACCAAGTACTTGTATCGTCTGAGATTCTAAACTGAGTGGTCGGTCCTACACCCAGCTGATGTAACGTACCAAATACAGAGTTAATGTAGATAGTTAACTCTGGATCGAAGACGTCGTAGTCCTGATCTAGTCCTAGCATCTTCTTAACTGATAGAAGAATGCTGTCTGTGATTACACTCATGTGAGCTTCCTCCACGGACAAGTATCGTTAGGTTTCCTGTCCGCAAACTTATTACATGTTAAATACCTCTCGTCGCCGTAATGGATCGCCTGATGCGTATCAAACGAAACACAGACAACATTCTCTGGATCGAATATCTTCGGATCACGGTTTACAACGTCATCAATAGTCAGAGGATTAAGATGGTGTATTAGAATCTTCTGCCCCTCGACTGGTCTATCCTTATCAGCTAGATCACAACCATCGTCTCTAATGATGATCTTGTTCCGAAACCTCTTCCACTCGCCAGATCTATACAAAACCTGGTTCAAATATCTGTGACAACCAAATGTCTCCGCTGCCACCTTTCCGTTGAGCTTTAAATACTTAAAACGCTCATCAAATGTCGGAAGAGTCATCATCTCAGAATAACTCTTCATCATCTACCTCAACCGGCTGACCAGAATATGACTGCATTGCCTTAAGCGCATTAGCATAAAGTTCCTCAATATGCTTAGCTGACTTAATTGCCTCTGTCTTAGCCTCCATAAGGTCCTTCTGCTGCCGGAGAATATCCTTTTCAAGCTTCTCTTTCGCAGAACCAGCCTTAAGAAGCTGACAGATTAGCTGATTAGATGCAGATCCATCCCTTAATTTTTCCTCAGCAAGATCCCAAGCTAGAGCAACCAACCTACTCTCCTGCTCCTCCGAGGAGAATGCTGGTATCTTACCTGAGGATCTCTGGCCTTTTGACGTGGTTTTAGCCATGAACATCACTCCTTTCAACTACTTTGGGAATAGTTTTGGCAGGACATAGACCCGGCCAAGAGCCACCCTGAGAAGAATATCTCAGAGGAAAGGAGAACCTGGATCACCACAAACCAGAAGGCACCTAAGCCTATGCCCTCCCAAAACGATTTCCA
>OCVV011340310.1_pt1 | contig 55185 bp, 58 predicted proteins | sample 1539721 | NCBI WGS metagenome assembly OCVV01 (sample SAMN02144230, study PRJEB22623) | gut metagenome | biome: sheep rumen | host: Ovis aries | place: New Zealand
ACTAAATGCCCATAAAATAAGGCTAAAAGCCATAATACTATATGTACCAAATATAGTGATAATATGCTCAAAAAGGGAGCATGTGGCAGTTGTAAGAAGTATAAGCAATGTTGTGGTAAATAACTCGCAAAGTCCCTTAAATAAAGGGATTGCGAGTTTTTCTTTTTATTAAAAAATACCTAAAATAAGAGCTGGAGCCATTCTGTAGCCACTTTGATTTAGATATTTAGCTATATTACCATTTAAAATCGTAAAATAGTAATATTCCGATTAATAAGAAAGTTAGAAAAATATGGTATAATATTTATTGAGATTGGAGTTGATTTAATGGCTACAACAAAAGGGTATAAAGATTATATTTTGGAACAATTAAGATTATTAGATAATATTACCTGTAGACCTATGATGGGTGGGTATTTAATTTATTATAATAATATATTATTTGGTGGTCTTTATGGTGGAGATAATTTTCTTGTAAAGATAGTTGAAAGTAATAAAAAGTATAATATGAAAGAAAAAATACCTTATGATGGTTCAAAAAAAACTATGTATCTTGTAGAAGATATAGATAATAAGGAAAAATTAAGGGATATTGTAATAGATACTTGTAGGGATTTAAAAAAATAGAATAATCGGAATATTAAGATATTCCGATATATCTAAATTATAGTAAGGTATGGTATAATAACTATATGAGGATGTGATTCTAATGAAATTTAATAGTTTAATACCTGAATTGAGTGTTTCAAACATTAATAAGAGTAAAGAATTTTATTTAAAATTAGGTTTTAAAATAATGTATGAAAGAGTTGAAGATAAATTTGTTTTTTTACAATTAGAAGATAATCAAATTATGATTGAAGAAAATAACAATAATTGGAATACTGGAGAAATGGACTACCCTTATGGGCGAGGAATAAATATAAGTATGTCTGTTAAAGATATAGATAGTATGTATAAAAAAATAAAAGAAAATAATATTGAATTATTCCTGGATTTGGAAACTCACGAATATAGAATTAATGATATCATATCTTATGACAAAGAATTTCTGATTCAAGATCCAGATGGTTATTTATTGAGATTTAATAATTAGCATGTTTTAAATTATATCGTAAGATTAAGATATTCCCGTACATTAAGATGAGAAAAAATCTCATCTTTTTTAGTAATATTTCGATGATTAAAACAGATTTTTAAAAAAATATTATTTATTCAATTTTTATGGTATAATAGCATATCAAAAGGAGGATTATATGGCTTTTAACACGCTAGATTATTTAAAAGATGGAAAAGTTGATTTTGTTTTTCGTTGTACGACGTATGATTATGAACATTTAATTGAAAATATTAGAAATGCACCAAATAGAATTGAAATAATAAAAGGTTTTCTCCCTAAATTAAAAGATAGTTTACCATCATTTTGTTTTTCTATTATATATGATATTCCGCAATTTGTAGATGAAGCTTATGAATTGTTTGATATGAAAAAATTGACTTCTGAAATGCTAAATAATCTTTTGAATAATTCTCCTTTAGGTCTTAAAGTATTATATGAAAATTTTGATACGTTTTTATCGTCTAATGGTGATACAAAGTATTTTGAATGTATTGCTAAATATGCTTTTGACAGTAACAATACGGGATTGATTTATAAATTATCGAGATATTCAAATCTCCACATTCGATATCTATTTATGGATTATTTAATTAAGAATCATTCAGAAGAGATAGATACAATATATGATGATATTACCAAATATACAACATCAATTACCTATGAACCATATGAGCAATTAACTTTTCTACCAGAATTAATGAATTCAGATGATATTTCAAAATTAGCGGTTTTATTATTAACACACAATCGTGAAAATGCTTATCAAAAATTAAAAGATTTCATTGTCAAAAACTATAAATATAATTATTTAGCTTCAGAATTGTTAGAAGTCAAGTGGAGGATTGATTCTAATACACATACTCTATTGATTGATTCTAATAATCAACTAAGAAAAGAAAGAGCATTTAGTGATGATGCTGATGTATTATTTAGTACATCAGCAGATTATCGTTATACATTATACTTAAAGCATAAATCTGAAATAAGTCATGAATTATTAGATGATTTTGCTCATCATATAAGATATTTTCTTGAAGAAGATAAAAGTCGTCAACTGGAATCTATATATCGCTATGGTTTAGGACAATTATTAGAGGAATGGGCTGAAAAATATATGGAATTAAGTCAAAGCAAAGAATATGGGTTTGTTGGTGGCGGAACAACTTGCGATTGTTATAGAATTGGAGATTATGTTATAAAATTAGTAAAAACAAAGTGGTCTTATGAGGATGTTATATGTCCTAATCTTTACCTGATTGCTAGAAATTACGAAGAAATATATCTAAGAAATAAAAAAGGTATAGTTGATTGTGGATTAGAAGTACAAAAATACTTAACTAGAAGAGCTGACAATATTGATTCGAAATATTTTAGATACTTTGATTTAGCACTCGATAGATTAGGTTATAGAAGAACAGATACATTAACTAAGGGGACTTGTGGAGAAAATACAATGTTACTAGATACATATCGTGATGCTGATTGTCCAAATCCTGAAAAAGTACCTGTTTGGTTTAGGCAATATCCATTAGTATTAGTCGATAGGGATAGAATTTATCCTAAAAATAAAATATATATTAAACAATTAAGTAGTCGATACTAAAAAAAGTGGTAAAAAATATAAGCAATGTCATGGTAAATAACTCGCAAAGTGCCTATAATAAAGGGATTGCGAGTTTTTAGTATCTTCAAATTGGCTTTCCAACTATTTTAGAATTACTTTGACTCAAATTCATGATATAATTATATATGAAGGTCGGTGATTATAATGTTTGGCTTACGTGAATTAGATTTAATTGATACATATAACCCCAATTTTGATAATATACTTGAATCTGCAGAAATAACATATGAATCTGCCAATGAATTCTTTTATAGCAATGAATTAACTATAAAAGAAATTGCACGACAAATGAAAACTGGTGAACTATCATCTCCAATAAAAATATATACTAAAAAAAGAACCATCATTTCTATGTTAGCTGAATGTTGTGAAATGTATTTAAAAGCATTATTTTTATATGAGCATCGAAACGGAAAACTTTCTTGTAAAGAATTATGGTCAATACTTGAAGCTAAAATAAAAGAAGATAAAAGCAAAGAAGATGCAAGGGTAAGAGATAAAAATGGGAATATTGTATATTATCAAACGGAAGGTGATAATGAAACTCCATTGCGCTATGAAGATGGGACAATAAAATATATTTATGCAAAAGTTGATTCCTTAGGTAATCTTGAAAAAACAACAGATGGTAGTCAAATATATGTTGATAAATTTGGTAGTGAATATGATGAAAATCATAAAGGTAGAGCTGTTAAAATAAATGGTCATTCTCTAAATCGTTTAATAGGATTGCTTTCACCAGAATCTAGGCTAATTCTTGAAACTAGATTATTTACTATTCCCATGGATATTACTGAAAAGAATAGAAATGTTTCTATAGTGGATATTTTACAAAAAAATGGGATAATGGCTATTGAATCATGTATAACAAAAAATCAATTTGATGGATGGCTTGATCAACATAAGCGAGCATTTGAGGAATCTAGATATCCGGGACAGAAAAAAACTGATACTAATATTGAATTCATGTATCATCTTGAAACTCAAATAAAAGCAGTAGCTCAATATATGATGAAGCCTAAGGAAAATCAAAAATTTACTATAACGGATGATGCAATGTTAAGATTATCATCTGAAGTAGGAAGATTTATGTCTTCTCATGCCAACTTAATGTCAGAATCGCTTATAAAATTAATTATCGAGAATGAAAAAATAAAAGAAAAAATGGTAAAGATTTCTTCATATAAATATGACTTACCAAGTTGCATATCATCTAGTGATTTCTATTATATGATTAAATTAATGTCTAATGATGAAATAAATTGTATTTCATATTTGTGTTGGCTTATAGATAATACAAATCAATTAGATGATAATTATATACAAAATAATAATCAGATTGAAGTATTGAAGGCATATAAGCTTGTGAAAACGTTTAAATTATATAGTATTAATTCAAATCAAATTGTTAGATATTGCATTGAAATAAAAAAAATATTTAAAGATATTGTTGAAATTGGAAGTAATGATTTTTATGAATTACTTAGTCACATAATACATGTGATGTCTAATTATGATTATTTATATAATAAATTTGAAATCTTAAATAAAAATAAGAGAACAATAAAAGAAATAGAAAAAGATGTTGATATTAATACACTTATGAACAATTATTATAAATTTTAAAATATTTGATTCTAACTATGATATTTATTTTGTAGAAATGTCAATTGTATTGAGAAGATATAAATAATTTTAGCGGTGTATGTATTAATATTTTAAATTGTGTGTTATACTTAAAAAGTAGACGAGGTGATTGTGTTGAGATATTTGGTAAAAATAAACGAATTGAATGAAAAAAATATTTTTTTAGAGGAAAAGTTAGAGAAAATTCTTGAAAAAATAGATAATTTATCAAAACTTAAAAGTGAATTTTTGTGGGAAGGTCCTTCAAAAACGTCCTTTATTGCTAAGTATGATGAATATATTACGAAATTAAGAGATATGTCAGATAAAATTATGCAAATTATAGCTTTTGTAAAATCATATCATTCTAATTATGATGAAGAATATCAAAAGCTAAAAAGTAAATATGCAAGATTACTTGCTGAAGAGGTGAAATATGGCACTTATAAAGTTTAATAGTGAAAACTTAATTAGTATTCAACAACGATTTAAAAAAGAGAATAATGAATTATTGGAAAATATTGAAATAATTAATCAAGAATTAAATGAATTACATAATATATTAAATACTCCACAATCATTAAAAATAATTCCTGAACAAATCGAAAAAATAAAAAAAATGGAAGATTTTGTGAAAAAAAGTGACTCAAGTTTTGAAAAAAGTTTTAATACTGTTAGGAAGGAATATAATGAGTTTAATCAGGATATAAAAGTAATGGTAGGTGATACAAATGAATAGTAGTACCTTACGAAGACAAAAAGCTGATTTTTTAATTAGTGTAGCCAATTATTGTAGTAAATATGAAGAAATTCTAAAAAAAATGGAAATAATTAAAGAATTATTAGAAGAAAGTGATGATACATTGTTATATCAATTTCTACGAGATAATAATGAAAAAATTGTTAAAAAGATTGGCGAACTATTAAGTGAAGTAGAAAAAAGTAAAGAAGAAGCAGTTCGTAAAATTGATATTAAAATTATGGAGTTAGAGGAAGAAGAAAGACGAGAACGTGAAAGACTAGAACAAGAAAGACTTGAAAAAGAAAAATTAATTAAAACGACGAGTGATTTAACTGCTCAATAAAATAAGAGAGGATAACATATGGGAAATATCGAAAAATTAATGGATAGATTTTTGTTTTATGTAAATAATGCAGATAGCGAAGAAGATGTAAGAAACTTTACATATGAATATTTACAAAAACAATTCAATTATAATGGTGATAAAGAAAGTGCTTTTCTTGAAATTAATAAATGTATATCTGATTATAAAACCAATCCAGCAGAAATTAATAATATTGTGAATAGATTATATGGTAATCTAATTGGCATTAGTGAGCAAGTAAATACTAGATTTATTCCAACAAATATAAATAAATCAGGAGGTAGTTCAGTTATTGATATTGATGAAGATACCTTAGATTCAACCATGGAGAATTATCAATTCATTGAAGAAGAAAAAAAAGATAATAAAATAGACACAGAAGGTTATGTTCAACAAGTTTTTAGTGAATATCAGCAAGCTATTACAGAAAAAGAAGTGGAAATAGATGAATTATATCAACAAAATGGTCAAGAAATAGTAACAGCGTTAGAAGAGATGTCGGTTATTGATATGACATCTGCAAATACATTAAAAGAAGATGATATAAACTTTAGTGAATTAATTCAAATTTATAGTATGCATAAAAATACAGGTAGTAAAATAGTTGAAGCATCTTCTGATACTTTTGTTAAAGCAGGATATACAGTAGAAAATAATATTGTAACTATTAAAGATACTAAAGGTGTAGAATATAAATATAATATAGCAAGCAATTTATTAACTGATTCATCAGGACATAGTTTAACTGTAAAATACTATTTGCCTTCTGATAATGTTGATTTGTCATCGCTTAATACAGTTACTTGTTTAGGAGGTCATGGTGAGGCTTCAATTTACGAAACAACAGGAAAAAATAGTTTTCATCTCGATGATATAAAGGCAGATTCTATATTAGTTATGCCAAGGAAAAATAATTATAATAATATGGATATGACTAATAAAAATATTTCATATGCATATATGTCACAAGATGTCATTGCTGGAACGACATTTGCTACTTTGTTTTCTAAACAATCAAATGATTGTGAAAATTATATAATTGGATGTAGTAGTGGAGGTGGTTCGGCTGTTAAAATCGCCTCACAAGCAGAAGGTCTTTATGATACTGCTGTATCAGTTAATTATGCACCAATTTTTGATGGCGGCGGTAAAGGAGTTAACCGTGAATACCCACTTGATGATAATCGACTAAAGGATAATGAGATTGCCAACTTAAATAATAATGGAACAAAATTAGTCTATATCTCATCAAGTAGTGATCCTAATTTAGATGGTGGAAGAAATAGTTACGTATACCAAGGATTAAATAGAATTGTATCATCTTGTCCAGATTTAGATATTACCTTTATGACAAATAATACATCTAATATTTATAAAAATATTCCTGGTAATAATTATCATTATTTTGGAAAAGATAGTGATTTCTGGCAGAACTTTTTGGGTGATTATGGTGGCCATACTTATTATCACAATGCCTTTAAGGATATGATAAATAGTGGGATTTTTAGTTAGTTATAGGCTGGTGAAGGTATTGTGTTAGTATCAGGACGTAATAATGTTAAAGAAATTTTAAAAAATTTTAAAGAAAAAAATGGGGTTCAAAAAGCTATTTTGCAGAATAATTTTAATGAAAATGATATTTTGTCACTTTTGAAAAATCAAAAAATTCCCATAAATTATTGGGAAAAGACTAAAATGGACGCACTTGTCAAAAATAATCATCAGGGTGTAATATTAGAGATGGGAAATTATAACTATGTAACACTTGATAGTATTATTGCTGATAAGGAGTCATGTAAATTATTAATATTAGATCATTTAGAAGACCCTCATAATCTTGGGGCAATAGTAAGAACGGTAGAAGCTAGTGGCATTGATGGTATAATCTTACCATTAAATAGAAGTGTCTCAGTTAATGAGACAGTCATGAAAACTAGTGTAGGTGCTTTATATCATGTTAAAATATGCCAAGTATCCAACTTAAATAATACAATTAAGTATTTAAAGAAAAAGGGTTTTTGGATATATGGAGCCTCAATGGATGGTCAAAGTTATCAAGATACTAATTTTTCTTCTAAATCATGCTTAATTATTGGCAATGAAGGTAACGGACTTGCTCGCATGGTTAAATCTTCATGTGATTATATAGTTAGTATTCCTATGTATGGAAAGGTCAATAGTTTAAATGCCTCAGTTGCTGCTGGAATATTAATCTATGAAATGGTGAAAAAATAAATGTATAGAGACTTAAATGATTATGAATTATTGTATATGGTTGAGGATGAAAAAGATAGTATATTTAACATCTTATTAGAAAAATATAAACCATTAATATTTAAAATGGTTAGTCCTTATGTATCACTTTTTAAAAAGTTTGGCTATGAAATAGAGGATTTAATGCAAGTAGGATATATTACTCTTTATAAATCTTCATTTCTTTATCATGAATATAATGAAGCTATGTTTTATACTTATTTTAAAAAGTCACTTAATAATGCGATTTTTGCATTAGTAAGATTTAATTCTACAAATAAAAAGGAAACTCTAAATCGAGCTTTATCATATGATTTAGAACTTCCTAATAGTGATGTTCGATATATTGATTTATTATCTGAAAAAAACATTTCAGCCGATTATACAAAAGAATTAATTATTTTTAAGAATTCAATGCCTTGTGAATTATCATGGGTTTTTGAATTGCTCTATAATGGATATAATAAAAATGAAATAAGCATCTTATTAGCTCGAACAACTTCTGATGTTAAAAGAATATTTACTAAAATAAAAACTCATGCCTTGACATATAAATCTTTGTTTTTCGAATAAATTATGCTATAATTATATGGAAATTATGAGGTGATATTATGAATAAAAAGCAAATGTTAAAAGAGCAAAAAAGGTTAAAGCAAGAAAGAAGAGATGTGGAAAACTTATTTAACGATGATAAGGAAATATATAATGTTTTTAAAATTGGTATAGGGGTTATTCTTTTTATAGGTATTGCCTTTGTTTTAATTAACATTTTTAATGGTAATTGGGATATTTTTACCAAAAAGAATAAAGCTGTTACAGAAATTGATAATAAAATGTTAATATCTGGTACATTGTTTAATAAAGAAGATGGCGAATATTTAGTTTTAGCCTACGATATGAAAGATGAAAAATCAAATTTTTATGGTTCTTTAACTAGTAATTATAATAACAGTCCTAATTTATATTTTTTAGATTTGTCTAGTGGATTTAATGAAAAGAATCTTGGTGATAAAACAGTTATTTCTAATGATTTAAGTAAACTAAAGTTTGCTAATGCAACTTTATTATTAATTAAAGGTAATCAAATAACTAAGTCTTATACTAATGAGAGTGATATTATTAATTACTTTATTGGAAAATAGATAAATTATCTATTTTTTTTATCATTTTTTCGATATAATATAGTTAGTTGTGGTGGTTCGATGGTTAAAATAATGGAAACGAATAATTTAAGTTATTATAATTTTAAAAATATTAATTTATCTTTTGAAAAAAGTATGTTTTATTCCATTGTTGGTGGAAATAAATGTGGAAAAACAACATTATTCAGATTGTTAACCGGTATAGTACCCACTAATAACATGGTTGTTTGTAGTAAAATTGTGTTAAATCAAAAAAATATTTGTGATTATATTAGAACTATAGGTATTGTCGAAAGAGTTAATGAAAAAAGTTTCATATATCAAAAAGTAATTGATGAAATGATGTTCCCACTTTGTAATTTAGGTTATACTAAGACAAAGTGCAATCATCGTATTAAGAGCGTTTTGGATGCTTTTGATTTAGTTAATATTTATAATAAAAATATTAATGAATTGGATTATCAAGAGAAGCAAATATTATTAATTATGCTATCATTACTCCATAAGCCAAAAGTTTTACTTTTAGACAATGTTTTGGATATTTTTCCTTCAGAGAAAAAAGAAAAGTTGTTCAATATTTTAAAAGAGTTTATACAAAATGAAAAATTAACTATTATTAATTTTTCCTCCAATTTGGATGTTGCTGTGAAGAGTAATCGAGTAATTGTATTATCAAACTTTCAAATTATCGATAATTGTCCACCATCTAAAATATACGACGACGATAAATTATTTTATCAAAATGACTTGGAACTTCCACAAATTACCGATTTATCTATTAAATTAGCTATGTATGGTTTGATTAATAAAAACTATTTTGATGTGAAAGAGATGGTGAATGATATATGGCCATAGTCTTTCATAGTGTGAAATATCAGGATATTAAAATTGATTCTCAAATGATTATTGGAGTTATGGGAAGCGATTATCAATTGTTTTTGAAGTCATTGCGAAGAGATCAAGTTTTTTATATTGAAAATAACATTGATACTAGTGATTCAACAGTACAATGTAAGTTGGATAGTCTTAATATTAAATATAGTGAAGAACTTCTTATGGCTTACTTAAATGATTTGCATTTAGCTAAAGACTTTTTAAAGAAAAAAGTTAATGAATTATCGCATAGTGAGCAGAAGATATTAAAATATTTATTGTGTCTTGTATCGAATGCCAGTATTATTGTTGTTGATGAGCCATTTCTAGATTTGGATTTTCCAAATAAAAAAATGATTATTTCTATTTTTAATCGTCTAGTGAGATATAAGACAATCATAATAGGTAGTTCAGATTCTAATATCATTTATGCGATTTGTAAGAAAGTGTTGCTATTAGGAAAAGAAAAATACTATTATGGAGATGTGCTTATTTTAAGTAATAAAAATATTTTAAAGCAGTATCATCTGGTTATGCCACAAATTGTTGAGTTTATACGATATGCTCAAGAAAAAAAAGTACATCTACCATATTCTAAGGATATTAGAGATTTAATAAAGGATGTGTATCGTCATGTTTCAAAATAGTAAAATTAATATAATCTATCGCTTAATTTGTTTATTATCTTTTGTGTTTGTTATAGTAAAAGTTAATAGTTTTATAACTTTGTCACTTCTTACTATTGCTTTCTATCTTTTTACAAAAAGTCATAATAATTTATTATTATTTTGGTTACATGTTATTACTTTTATTGTATATATTATTAGTTTTATTACTAATAATTATATAATATTAAGAATAATTTTAATCATTGGGTTAAGTTATTATTTTTTGTTTACTAATTATGAAGTTAGAGGTATGATATCAAGTGGAAAAAAAGTATCAGTTGATAAATATTTTATTCGATTTAAAGAACATAATAATAGAAAGGTTTTTATAAATAATAATTTAGATAGTACTTATTATATTACTGTTCATTTATTAATATTATTTATAACAATTATGGTGGGTTAATGAGATTTTTAATTACTTTTTCATATGATGGAACAAATTTTAATGGTTATCAAAGACAAAAAGGATTAAGAACAATTCAAGAGGAAATGGAAAATGCTTTAACTTTTATAAATGGTGGTGTATATACAACTATCACAAGTAGTGGGCGTACGGATAAAGGAGTACATGCTTTGTGTCAAAAGGCTCATGTTAATCTTTCGGTAAAAATTACACCATATAAATTAATGAGGGCATTAAACTCTAATTTACCAAGTGATATTCATGTTATTAAAACAGAAAGTGTTGATGATTCTTTTCATGCAAGATATATGGTTAAGGAAAAAGAATATCAATATTTACTTAATATGGGTGAATATAATCCGTGCATGCGAAATTTAGTATATCAATATGGTAAAAAACTAGATGTTAATAAGATGCAAGATGCAATTACCTATTTTTTAGGTACGCATAGTTTTAAAAGTTTTACACCAAGTAAAGATCAGAGGGTTAATTATGTTCGTACCATCAATTATGTTGATATAGTTGAAAAAAACAATATAATAACATTTACCTTTCGAGCTAATGGTTTTATTAAATATCAAATACGTAATATGGTTGGATATTTAATAAAAGTTGGTGAAGGTAAGAAAAAAGCAGAATTAATTCCTCAAATATTAAAAGAGGAAGATAGAAGAATGGCTAGTATTACAGCTCATCCTGAGGGATTATATTTAACAAATGTCATTTATTAATATAGAGGAGGTTTTATGGATAATAATAATTTAGCTGATATTGATGAGGTATTTAATAATAAGACGCTAACTTACCGCATTAATGGATTTGCTTTAGCTTGTAAAATGGATAATATTCAAATAAAAAATAAAGCAGTGACGAGTCATAGTATTGCTGAAAATACTAAATTAGAACAAATAAGTAATACCATCGAGAGTGATAAAAATAATGATGGTTCAAATTATTTTATTGCAGTTAATAAAGGCAATGAGCAAATAAAGGGGAAATTCGTTACAATTAGTGGTCATTACGATGATTTAAACTTTTCATTTACTAATTACTATGGTAAAAAGAACATTAATAAAAAAATTGTGGAAATTCCATTCCAAATTTCACTAGTAAAAGCAATAAATCAGGATAATTATATTTTAAATATTGAGACAATTGATGGTATAGAAACACAGTTTATATTAAATAAATATCGTGAATATAAAAAGCGTTCTATTTCAAATAAAATAGTCTTTTATGCTAATATTCTAGATTTTAGTAATATTTTAAAATTAGTGAAATCATTTGTTTATAATCCACAAATTGTTTTTGATACATATAATGAAATTAAAGAAAGTAAAAAGATTACTTTTACTAATAGTGAATTAACTAGTGCTATAATGCAAAATAAAATGTTAGATAAACCAGATGGTAAAGTAACTAAAAAAATAAAAAAATTATTTTATAATAAATATTAATATGAGGTGAAAGTAGAAATGGATAATTATGATTTTTATCAGGAATTAATTGATGAATTAAAAATTGATGAATTAGATGATGATATTCTCAAATATCGAGTGAATTCTTTTGTAAAATCGTGTTTAATGGACATTAAACCAGGAGGATGTAATGAACATGATTATCATGATATACCAATTCGTAAATTATTAAAAGATTATACGAGTAATACGGTACATTATCATTTTAATATTACTATAGATAAATATATAGATGATGGAAATAATATTGTTTTACAAGGAATATATAATGACTTAAGGTTTATTTACCAAAATTTATATTGTAAAAAACATTTAGATTATGATATTAGACCAGTAGCATTCAATATTTATTTAGAAAAAGATTTCAATAATATTAAATATAGAATTATGATTCAGTCTCTTACAAAAACAAGAGTAAGAATTCTTTATGAAAGAACTAATGATGAATTAAATATTGACAATAAACTTGTTTTTTATCATGATATTTTTGATTTTAATGATATTTTAAAAATAACTAATGCATTTGTTAATAATCCAGATTGTATATATTGTCTTTACCAAAAAAGTGTACAAGAAAGAGAATATTTAGATAAAAGTGGAAAAACATATGGAAAAATATAAATAATGATTGACAATATTCTTTAAAACAAGTATAATCTTTATCGGTACATTGAAATTCCCTATGAAATTTGGTATTGGGAACACTGAATTTCGTAAATAGAAGGAGAAAAATATGAATAGTTATATGCAAAAAAAAGAAGAAGTTGCTCGTTCTTGGTATGTAATTGATGCTAATGGTAAATCATTAGGTCGTGTTGCAACACTTGCAGCTCATATATTACGTGGAAAGAATAAACCAACTTATACTCCACATGTTGATTGTGGTGATTACGTTATTATTATTAATGCTAAAAAAGTTAATTTGACAGGAAATAAGCTAGAGGATAAGATGTATTATAATCACTCTATGTATCCAGGTGGATTACGTGAAAGAAATGCAAAAACAATGCGTGAAAGTTATCCAATTGAAATGGTAGAACGTGCTGTAAACGGAATGTTACCTCATAATCGCTTAGGACGTGCTATGGGTAAAAAGTTATTTGTTTATGAAGGGGAAACACATCCTCATATGGCACAAAAACCAGTTGTAATTGAGGTTAAATAGGAGGAACTATGAAAAAGAATACATATTATGGAACAGGAAGAAGAAAAGGTGCTATTGCTAAAGTTACTTTAACAAATGGTACAGGTAAAATAACTGTTAATGGAAAAGATGTTCATGAATATTTACCTTTTGAAACGTTAGTTATGGATTTATCTCAACCACTTGAACTTACTAATACATCTGAAATATTTGATGTTGATGCTAAAGTATCTGGTGGAGGTTTTCGTGGACAAGCTGGTGCAATAAGACTTGGTATAACAAGAGCATTACTTGAATATGATAATGGGGCAGGAGCTGATAGTGAAAATAGCTTAAGAAAACCACTTAAAGCTGCTGGAATGATAACAAGAGATGCACGTATTAAAGAACGTAAAAAATATGGTCTTAAGAAAGCAAGACGTGCTCCACAATTTAGTAAGAGATAGGAAAGAATATCTTAAAATGTTGAAAACCTTGATTAATCAAGGTTTTTCTTTATTAGAGTAAAATACTAATAGAAAAGATATTTGTAAAGATTAACAAAAATAATGATATTTTAAGAAAAAGTTGGTGAAATTATGAATTGGAAAAAAATGTGTATATTGATTTTGACATTCTTTTTAATAGCAGGTTGTAGTCTAAGTAATCGAGAAAAGTATATTAGTAAGTATATTGAAGCAAATGTAGATGATTGTACTATTTTAAAAGAATGGGATACGCATAGTGGTTTTTTAGGTGATGGTGAATACTTTGCCAAGCTAAAATGCTCTAATTCGGATAGTTTAAAGTTTTCAAGTAATTGGAAAAAATTACCTCTACCTAATATTATTCAAGACATATTAGATATTAAATGGTGTGATGATGCTAATTGTTTAAATTTTTGGGAAAAATATGATGTAATTAAATCAAATAGTGGCTATTATTTTTTCTTAAATCGTCATTTTGATGTAAAAAATAAATATGATGTAGAAGAGCTTATGAATAATGTATCTTATAATTTTACATTAGCTATTTTTGAACAAGATAGTAATACCATTTATTATTATGAAATAGATACATAATTATAAGAGAATGATATAAAAGAAAATATTTTATAGTTATTGCAATTTATGATATACTTGTAATGAAAGGATTAACTATGGAAAAAGCTAAAGTTTATTTTTGTAAAGAAATTAATGAAGAAAATCTTGTTAAGATGTATGATGTATTAGGTAAAGAGTTAAAAGGTAAGGTTGCGGTTAAAGTACACTCGGGTGAAGCTGGTAATCAAAATTATTTAAGACCAGAATTTATAAAAAAGATTGTTGAAAGGGTAAATGGAACAGTTGTGGAATGTAATACTGCATATCCTGGTGCTAGAAACTCGACAGAAAAACATAAAAAGTTAATTAAAGAACATGAATGGGATAAATACTTTCCGTTTGACTTAATGGATGAAGAAGAGGATATAGCGTTACCAGTAGAAAATGGGCATATTTTAACCGAAAATTATGTGGGAGAACATTTACTTCATTATGATTCAATGCTTGTTATATCGCACTTTAAAGGACATGCTATGGGTGGATATGGTGGTGCATTAAAACAATTATCGATTGGATGTGCGTCTACGCGTGGAAAAGCCCTAATTCATAGTGCTAATAGAACTGGTGAACAAGAAAAATGCTTTGATAATCTTCCATTACAAGATCAATTTTTGGAATGTATGGCTGATGCTGCAAGTAGTGTAGTAAAGCATTTTGATGGGAATATTGCGTTTATTAATGTTATGAAAAATATTTCAAAAGATTGTGATTGTGATGGTAATGCCTCAGCTCCATGCATGCAAGATATCGGAATTTTATCAAGTATTGATCCAATTGCAATTGATCAGGCTTGTCTTGATTTAGTATATAATTCAAATGATTCGGGCCGTGAGATTCTAATAAAAAGAATTGAAAAGTTGCATGGCGTTCATACAATTGAAGCAGCCAGTGAATTAGGATTTGGTAGTCGTGAATATGAATTAATTATCGTGGAATAAAAAAATATTTATAGGAGATTATAAAAATAATAAGGAGGAATATATGTTAGTTGTAATTATAATTTTTATAGTAATGGTGATGTTAACATCAGTACGTCAAATTAATGAATATGAAAGGGGAATTAAGTTTACAAGAGGTAAGTTTTCTTCAATTATGAATCCAGGATGGAATTTAGTTTTACCAATATTTCAATCATTTAAGAAAGTTGATATTCGTACAAAAGCGGTTGATGTACCAGAACAGGATGCCATTACGCGAGATAACGTATCAGTACGAATTAATGCAGTTATTTATTATAAAATTTTTGATGCCAGCAAAGCTGTACTTGCTGTTGAAAACTTTTATTATGCAGTATCACAACTAGCTCAAACAACAATGCGAAATGCTGTTGGTGAAGTAGAACTTGATGAATTATTATCAGAGCGTGAGACTATTTCTAAAAAGATTTGTGATATTATAGACGAAGCTACTGATCCTTGGGGAATTAAGGTGGAAAATGTTGAGTTAAAGGATGTTGCTCTTCCTGAAGAAATGAAACGTGTTATTGCAAGGGTAGCTGAAGCAGAACGTGAAAAAAGAGCAGTTATTACTAAAGCTGAGGGAGAAGTTGAAGCTTCTAATAACTTGGCAAAAGCTGCAGATAATATGTCAAAAAATCCTGTAGCGGTTCATTTAAGAACATTAGAAACAATTAATGATTTATCAAGTGATCAATCAAATACTGTAATATTTGCTCTTCCAATAGATATTCTAAAATCGTTTGATACATATAATAAAAAGAATAGTAAATAAAAAACTATTCTTTTTTTATCTTATATTTTCACAAACTCCAATGTCAGGTTCATAAAAACAATGACTTTTAAATCTTCCAGCATTTCGTTGTTCATACCATAGTGGTGTACAATTTTCATTTGTCTTAGGTGCGTAAAACCAAAGGGCATTAGTAGCCGGAAAATAATATTCACCTTTTAATGCACGAAGGGCTAATTCTCGTTCTTTAACAGTAGGGTAATTGTAGTAAAGGTTACTACGAATACCAGAAAAACCGCCTGGTGTTTGATATATTACATCATTAATTGTAGGGGTTTTAATGAATGTATAGCAATTCGCTAGAGCACGATTAACTACTACATTGCCAACCATTAGCATTCCGAGTTCACCATCACCAACTGCCTCAGCTCGCATTAGTCTCGCTAAATTATTTAGTTCACTTTCAGTATATTTAATAATTGCCATATTATCACCTCTTATGCTAGCAAGACATCAAGAATCATCATAATGGTAAAACCAATTAGTGAAAACATTGATATTAATCCTTTATTTTTATTTGTTTCACATTCTGGTATTAATTCTGATACCACAACGTAAATCATAGCACCGGCAGCAAAAGCGAGAAGAAATGGTAAAATAATGCGCACCTTTAATACTAATAAGGCACCAATTATTCCAGATATTGGCTCAACAATAGCACTTAATTGTCCATAAAAGAAAGCTTTGCCACGACTCATTCCCTCACGTCGAAGGGGCATACTAACGGCTATTCCTTCTGGAAAGTTTTGAATTCCAATGCCTATAGCTAAACCAATAGCACTCATAATTGAAGCACCATCTAGATTATATAATACACTACCAAATGCGACACCTACTGCTAATCCTTCAGGAATATTATGTAATGTTATTGATGATACTAACATAAAACATCTTTTTTTCTTGTTAGAAGGGTTTTTTTTAGAAAAGAATTTGTCCATAAGGAAAATTAATATTCCACCAAATATAAATCCCAGTGATGTAGAAATAATTTTATTCATACCAAGTGATTGTGCCATTTCGATTGATGGGTTAATTAAAGAAAAATAACTAGCTGAAATCATAACTCCAGCTGCAAGACTTAACATACAATCGAGAATAGTTTTATTAACTTTTTTAAAAAAATAGACAATGCTTGCACCAAGTAAGGTAATAAACCATGTAAAAATGGTAGCTAAAAAGGCCATTAAAACTGGAGATATATTATACAGATTACTCATATAATCACCACTTGTAGTGTATGATTAAAAATATTATTTGTTTGGGCTAAGATTTAATCCATTGGCATAGGATTTGTTTTTAATTAATTTCTTTAAATCGATTTTTTTATCATGAAAAATATATTCATATAATTCATTAATAATCTTACTAGATTCATTAGTTACATCTTGATATAAGTCTAGAAAACTCTTAGTAGATTGAAGTTTAGGATTATCAAGATTAAACCATTTGTGATTTTTAAGATTTAAATAAAAATCATCATTGTTAGTATCAAAATAATAAGATAAGTATGTTACTCTAGGTAGACTTCTTATTGGATTTAAATCAATTAATTGGTAGATTCTTTTTTTGATACCATGTTTATCATAGCGAATATAATTGTAGACAAATTTCATATCTTTAAGAGCTTGATAGTATTTTTTACCGAGATTATTATAATTAAATAAATCTTGAAATAGTTTATCAAGTTCGTCACAAATTATTTTTTCTTTAGTATAATTAAAAATAAATTTTGTATTATTATATTTTTTTGGCTCGACTAAACTTTTCTTTTTAATAAAATAATTGTCTAAATATGTTTCTATTTCAAAATGCCCATTTGTTTTAATTTTAGTGTTGATTTCTTTAGCAATATAATTAATATATGGATGCATAATAGAGTCAGCTTGATAATGAGTAATTAGTCCTGCAATGAAGGTAAACAGCTCATGATTCTGATTTTTTTTATTATCGTTAATTAATAAAGAAAAGGCATCAAATACTTTTTGATTATGAAATGTATGTCCTAGTGTACTTACTTTATTTTTTTTTAATAGTAAGATGTGATAAAAATATAAAATATCCATATTTTGGCAATATACTTTATAATTATCTATTCTTTCAGTAATTATTTTCTTTGGTTCATTATTTAATTTATTTATAGTATCAAGTCCAATATAGGCGTGAGTTATTGTACTTGGCATTAAATCACCTCCTATTAATTTTATCATATTTTTATTAATTTAATCTTTATTTAATAAAAATATCATACATTATTATTGAAGTTGTGGTATACTTATATGGTAGGTGAGAAGATGAGAGCAAATAAGGAATTTAAAAAGTTAGATGAGCAAATAGAAATACTACGTAACAAGGGTTTAACAATTAATGATGATGCTTATGTTGCTGATGTTTTATTTAGAGAGAATTATTTCTTTATTAATGGATATCGTCATCTCTTTATGAAGAGTACTACTAATAAAACATATATTGATGGGACTACCTTTGAAGAATTATATAGTTTATTTTTATTTGATCGTGCTTTTCGTAATATTTTATTTAAGAATATTCTGAATATTGAAAATAATATTAAATCTATTATAAGTTATTATCTATCACTTCACTATGGATATCATGAAAAAGATTACCTAGATCATAAAAACTTTACTAATAATCCAACTAAATCAAGACAAGTCGCTGATATCATTAAAAAAATGAAAAGGCAAATAAAGTCAAATGCCAGTACTCATTCAGCAACTATGCACTATGTTAATAGTTATGGGTATATTCCTTTATGGGTTTTAGTTAAAGTATTATCTTTTGGTATTATTGGAGAACTTTACTCTATATTAAAAAAAGAAGATCAAATTAACATAGCGGATGTTTATAATGTTGATTCAGAAACATTAAGTAATTACCTAGTATTATTATCTAATTATCGTAATTTATGTGCCCACGAGGATATTGTTTTTGAAAATAAAACCCAAAGATTAATTGCTGATACTAGATATCATAGGTTACTTAAAATACCTATTACTAATGATGAATATATTTATGGTAAAAATGATGTTTTTGCGCTTGTTATTGTGATGAAACAAATGCTAAAAAATGATGAGTTTAAAAATATGGCTTTAGAAATTAGTCATGCATTGAAAAATTTAGAAATGAATCTTAAAAGTATTTCAATAACAAAGGTATATGATCGCATGGGATTCCCAACAAATTGGGAAGAAATAATTAATATTTATAAAGAGGAGAAGATGGTGTATTATGAAAAATAAAATTAGTTATGGAATTGTTATATTGTTTGCCTTTATTTTAGGTGGACTTTCAATGTATTATTTTAGTTTGAAAAATAGAGTTGTTGTTACTAATGAAGGGGAAAAAGTAACTCAAGTAGCATCAACTTGTAAAAGTTGTAATAGTACAGTTATTGTTGAAAATGGTAGTTTATCTGCGGCCGTTGAAAAAGCTTATAATTCAGCTGTGATGATTAAAACTTTTAATGGAAATCGAGCTAAAGGTTCTGGCTCAGGGTTTATTTATAAAATTGAAGGTGATAGTGCATATATAATGACTAATCATCATGTTGTTGATGGTGGAAATAAATGGACAATTATTACAAGTACAGATGAAGAATTAGAAGGAAAAGTTCTTGGTAGTGATGAATATCTTGATATTGCAGTACTCAAAGTTACAAAAAAGGATTATATGGAGAAAGTCGCTATTGCAGGTGATGATAATAAAGTAAATCTTGGAGATACTGTTTTTACTATTGGTGCTCCTGTTGGTTATGAGTATCGAGGAACAGTAACTAATGGTATTATTTCGGGCTTAAATCGTCTTGTTGAGGTATCTGTAAAAAATAGTTTGCAAGGTGATTACGTAATGGAAGTTATTCAAACAAATGCAGCAGTTAATCCTGGTAATTCAGGCGGTCCACTATTAAATGCTAATGGTGAAGTGATTGGGGTTATTTCCATGAAACTTGTAGAAAACTCTATTGAGGGTATGGGATTTGCTATTCCAATCAATTATGCAATGAGTCATGTTTCAAGACTAGAAAAAGGTGAAAAAATAGACAGACCTCTTTTAGGTATTAGTATGTTAAATGTTACTGATACATATGCATTGTTTCAAAATAGAATCATTATCCCAGAAAATATTGAAGAAGGTGTTGTTGTTGTTGAAATAAGTGAAAAGAGTGGTGCAGCAGGTTCTGCTTTGAAAAAGGGAGACGTTATTACAAAACTTAATGGCGAAAGTGCAAAAAACTCAGCATATTTAAAATATTTGTTATATAAATATAATCCTGGTGATACGGTTAAAATTACCTATAATCGTGATGGTAAAGAGGCTACAACTAATATTAAATTGACTAAAAATGAGGAATAAACAGATTCAAAAGATTCTAGTAATAAAGAATAATTATTAGAATCTTTTTTTATTATTTAGAACATACTTTACAAAACCATAATAAAGTGGTAAAAACAACTATAAAAATGATAATGGAAAATAAATATAAATGCTATTGACAAAGAAAAATAACTCAATTTTTTTGTATGTACTTTGATATACGATGATGTATGAATTAAATGAGAAGAAGAAAAAAATAAAAAATTATTAATTAAATCAACATTTAGTCCAAATTCAACAAGTTCAAATATGATATATTATTTTGAATCTTTGTCTAATACTGGTGCTATCTCTTTGTATAAAGAAATGAGTCCATGTAGTATTTAAAATAATAGCTATATAGATAATAAAATGTAATATATAAATTCAACAATAAAAAAGAGATAACCTTATTTTACAAGTTTGATTATCTCTTTTTTTTAATATCTGACTTTATGACTTGTTTCATTTTATGGTTAATAATTGGCCTTCAATAATCTCGTCAGTATTTAAATTGTTTTCTGTTTTAATATCATTAACTGTTGTCTTAAATTTGTTTGCTATACTGTTAAGTGTATCACCCTTTTCAACATAATAATGTATTTCTGTAGCATTTCCAGGAACTATTAATTGTTTTCCAATACTTAACATAGTGCTATTCATTCCGTTTACATTCATTAAATCTTGCCATAATACTTGATATCTTTTAGCTATGTTATAAAGAGTATCACCGGCTTTTACAATATATAAATCAATATTTTTCATTATCCACCTCGATATATTGTATGCAATAATCTTTTTTAAGTAGCTATTTTAAAATATTTTCAATTCTTTTTATTAATTCTTTATCTTTTTTTCTATTTAAAAACTTTTTCAGTAATAATATATCTATTAATGAAGAACATCTGATACCGTCAATAATTATTGTTTCTTTGGGTTGAAAGGATGTTCCAAAATTAATAATTTGATTTATCATATAGGCATTATTTCCTAATTCGTTTATCCTTTCAAATTCACACTGATAATTTTCTAATAAATAGTTAGAGTAATTTTCATCACACCATATATCTATATCTTTCGTTTCATTTTTAATACCTAATAAAACCAATGCAGCCCCTGATATAACGATAAATTGTGATTTATCTAACTGATATTTTTCAATAATTTCTATTATTTGGCTTTTATTCATATTTTATTTTGTTCCAGTTGAGCCAAATCCACCTTGACCTCGAACTGTTTCAGGTAATTCATCAATAACTTCAAAGTCACCTTTAATGTATGGGATAAAGGCAATTTGGGCAATTCTTTCATTGGGTTCAATAATTTCTTCTTTATTATTATGATTATGTAGAGCCACCATTACTTCACCACGATAATCTGCATCGATTACGCCTACTTTATTAGCAGGGGCAAGGCCTCTTTTACAAGCTAATCCACTTCTTGCAAACACTAAACCGACTAGTCCTTTCGGAATAGCTATAGCAATACCAGTTTTAATAAACTTTGTTTCATTGGGCATAATGGTTTCAGGACCATCAATATTAGCATAAAGATCTGCTCCTGCAGCATCGATACTTCCATATGTTGGCATAATAGCTTGATCATTTAATAATTTAATATTTATTTTTTCTTTTTTCATACATCCTCACTTTCTTTTTTATTGTATCAAAAAATAATTACACACGCAATAATATTAAGATATCTGTAATTTATAAAAAAACCAATATTTTGGTTGATATTGGTTTTTATATTTGTTTAATGAATTCTTTAATAACTTTTTTGAAATTTTCTTCGGATTTTTTAGCTGTTTCTTTAACATCATCGTGAGATAATAGTTCATTAGTTACTCCAGCAGCCATATTGGTAATACATGTAATACCAGCTATTTTCATACCACAGTGATGTGCTACAATGGCTTCTGGAACTGTACTCATACCAACAGCATCAGCTCCTAATACTCTTAATGCTCTTATTTCAGCTGGCGTTTCATAAGTAGGTCCTTTCATATAAGCATATACACCTTCTTGATAGTTACCTACTATTTCTTTCATTATATTTTTAAGAATTTTAATATAGCTTGGTTCATATGTTTTAGTCATATCAATAAATCGTTCTCCAAACTCATTCATATTAGGTCCACGTAAAACACTTTCTGCAAAAAAACTTAATTGGTCATTAATAATCATTAAGTCGCCTTTTTTAAATGATTCATTAATACCACCAGCAGCATTAGTAAGAATTAATGTTTCAACACCAAGTAATTTAAAAATACGAATAGGGTAGGTTGTTTCTTTTAAATCATAGCCTTCGTAATAATGAAATCTACCGTTCATAGCTATAATTGGAATACTATTCAATTTTCCAAAGATTAGTTCGCCTTTATGACCTGCTACTGTCGATATTGGAAAATTCGGTATTTCTTTATATGGAAGAATTACTTTATCTTGAATATCATCAGAAAGGCTCCCCAAACCACTTCCTAAAATAATAGCTATTTTAGGAATTACTTCTACTTTTTCTTTGATATATTTTATTGTTTCATTCATTTTTTCTATATAATTATTCATATTTACCTCTTTCTTTTTCTAATTTTATTACGTGTTTTTGTGTATAAATTATAAATGTAATACATTGGTTTATTAGTAATTAAATCAAACTCACCGATGAATTCTGTATATTCACCACCCAATCTTTTTTTAAAAGAATGGATACCATAAATGGGATTATCTTTTGTAGGATTTGCTATTCCACAAGCACCAAAAAGATCTACTACTTTATAACCATTTTGATTAGCATCTTTAATAATTTCATAATATATTAAATAGTTGGCATTTAAACTCATTAATTTTGAATGATTTCCACCATGTACTGTCCATACTTTATCTTTAAACTTAACGGTAATGATGGAAGATAAAGTCAATTCTTCCTCGTTAATTTCTTCTATTTCATGAAGTATTTTCTGTAATTTATTTAATTTATCAAGACGTTCCTTTTCCTCTGTTTCATTTTTGGTTTGTTTATTAGTTATTTCATTAATATTACTTTTAAACTGAGTTTTTAATTTAGAAATATTAACCTTGGCAATATAAATATCACTCATATTTTTTTGGTTAAAAACTTGATAGAACTTTTCGTAATATTTAATCGGAGCTTGAACAATTCCTTCACGTTTGGCTGTTTCTATCATTGTTTCATAAAAAGATGGAATATCATTAATATTACCCTTATATATTTCTAAATTGTATTGGTTACCCTTATTTAGTACTTTTCTTGTAGTTGCATGAAAGCTCTTGTACACATCATCCATTGGTTTATCGATATTAATTCTAAAGGTAAATCTTGGTTCTTCATGTTCAAATCCCTTATTAAATCCTAAATGCTTATAGCCAATTTTTTTTAAATAATTAATTAAATCTTGATTATCTTCACCGTCAATTTTCTCACCATCTATATTGATGGTATAACGTTTTATAGCTGGATCTATTTTTAGAAAAATAGCTTTATTTTTTTTACAATATTTTTTTAATTCATTGGAAAAATTTTTTAATAACTGATGATTATGATAATCAATAGTAAATCCTCTTGGTACATAATAATATCTTAAGTTAAATGGTAGTTTTTTTTCTAATAAAAGAGCGGTACACACAATAGTATCATTTTCTTTTAATCCTACTAAATGGGGAATTAGACCTTTTGTTTTCCGTATTTCTCCAAATTCTCTAGTTTGCATAAAATGTGCATTATCTGCTTTTTTTAAATAATTGTCATAGTCTTCTTTTTTTATTTCTTCAATAAACTCCATTTTTTCACCTACTTGTTTTCCCAATATCCTTCTTTATAATCTTTATAATATCTTAAATCTTTTTTTAGTAATAAAATATTTCTTTTCAAACTATTATCCTTTTTATATTTGATTGGATTAACATGACTATTATATAATGATAAGGCTTTCTTTTTATATTTGTCGTTTAAAACATATTTTTTGATAATTTTTTTGGGTACAAATGATAACAATACCTCGTTGTTTAAAACTTTGTATTCTAGTTTTTCATGGTCAATTAAGTCTTTCTTTAATAGTTCAACTAAATTACATCCGAGGCTTGTTAAATAGTAACTACTTCTTCCTTGTCTGGGATTAATTTCTAATAATTTGTAGTCGTTTGTGCGTTTATCATATTTTAAGTCAAATTCAGCAAAGCCTGTAATACCAATTTTTTCTGCTAGTTTTTTTATTCTTTCAATAATATTTTTATTGTCAAATTCATTATATCCATTAATTAAAATAGCTGCGTTACCAATTAAATCATTCTTATGTTCTTGAAGTCCAATTTGAGCGAGGGTTATTCTTTTTACTTTAGCTTCACAGTCAGAGTATATTACTGAATCAAAAAGAGTACTATCATCACCAGGAATATACTCCTGAATAATTAAGGTATCTAAGTAACCTCCTTTTTTTATTATATCAATAGTTTTATTTAGTTCTTCCTCGTTATAAATTTTATAAATTTTGTTTTGTCCTTCAAACTTTAGTTTTCGATAAGCTACGACATTAGCAGCTTTAAGAATAATCGGATATGGCCAATTAATTTTAATTTTCTTATTATCTTTTAAATTATAATAAATGGTTTTAGGTAGTTCAATTATTCCATTGTCCATGTATTTTTTATAGAATAATTCCTTATTCGAAAGTGTTTGAATAATTTCGCTATCAGAATAATTAAAATAAAATTTATTCCTCAATTGTTCTTTATTTTTTGATATTAATTCGATATAATTTTCAGTTGCCGAAACAAGTATTATTTTTTCGTTTTTATGTTCTTGATAAAAGTGATTTAATACTTGAAGAAAAGTTTTTTCTTCTCGCAAATGACTATTATAGCTAATATTTAAAATTTTACTAGTATCGGTAAACCATATAGGGTTTTTAGCTATTAAATATGCTTTTTTATTGGTTAATTCATGGTAGCATCTAGCCATGTAATAGGCATTGGCATCGGCCCCAATAATTAATAATGTAAACATTTATATAACCTCTTTTCTAGGAACTCTACTTGAAATACTTACTAATAGATGATGTGGGGAGTCACCTATAATGTCACGCCCAATAATTAATTCATCGGATATTAAATCTACTATATCATGAACTTTAACATTTTGATCAACTATTACCATAATATAATCCATGCATATAGCTATAATTGGATAGGTTTTTTTATTAATCATAACTTTTTTATAAATATTCGTAATTCCATCAGCATGACCTATTGAAATAGTTGCAACCAAAATATCTTTATCGGCAATATAATTAGCATTATATCCAACAAATTCCCCTTTTTTTACTTTATTAATGTTAACGACTTCACTATGAAGTGATAATACTTTTTTAAGATTTAGATTGTTTGTTAAGATAGTTTCAGAAATATTTTTATTTAGAATTTTTCTTTTTAATTCTGTTAATTTACTAATACTTATTTTATAACTAAAACCATACATCATAAGGCCTAAACGTACACCATTTGCATAAGCTATTTTTTTATGTCTAGCAACTCCTAGAGAATTAAAAATATGAATAATAGGAATATCTTTTAAATTAATTAAACTAGTTATTTCCTCGAAATTAGTAATTTGTATGTCATAATATGGATCATTTACTCCACTAGTTGCAAGATGAGTATATATTCCTTCTAAAGTCATATTTGTCTTTTTTATTTGTTCAACTATTTGTTTTACTTCATTTTGATTTTTAATACCAAATCTATTCATTCCAGAATTAATTTTTAGATGTACTTTTATTTGGGGATTAACTTTTAATAATTCTTTAAAATAATCGTTTGAAATAATTGATAAGGTAATATTGTTTTTTACTACTAAGTCTATGTCAATAATACTAACGTAACCAAAACACAAAATCGGTTTTTTAGTATGTTTTCTTACCTCGATGGCTTCTTCAAGAGTTGCCGTACAAAAATAATTAATTCCGTTGTCTTCCATTGTTTTAATTACACTCATTCCATGACCATAAGCATTTGCTTTAACAACCCCAAAATAGTATTCATATGGATAATTATTAATTATTTCAGTAATATTATTAGCTAAATTAGAAAGATTTATTAGTGCATAAGTATTTCTCATTTTCTTCACCAATATTATTTTAGCATTAAATCAAGTTAAAAACAATTTTATCTACTAAATTTCACATTAACATAACCTTATTATTTGTAAAGACAATAGTTTATTATGATATATACTAATATATTTTTGTTGAACAGTTTAATAAACTTTATTATAATTATAGTATAGTGAGGTTTTATGAAAAAAATAGTAATAGTATTTATCTTTCTTTTTCTTTTAATACCTAGTTATGCATTGGCTGATGGAATAGATAATTATTATATTAATTCAACTGTTTTAAAAAATGGTGATTTAGAGGTAGAGGAATACTTTGAATTAAACGGTAATTATAATGGAATGGAGAGAATCTACTATGCAGAAAGTTCTAAGAATAAAAAAATAATAAACGGTGTATCATATGATGGTGATCAAATTGAAATATTAGAAGTACGTGCATTAAATAAAAACCGTGATTTTAATTTCAATAATATTAATGGACTTTTATTTGAAAAAGTTTTAAATGCTAAAAATGGTGATTTTGGTGTATATAAAGAAACTAATGAAATAAATAGATGTAAGATAATGATTTATTTACCAAGTACTAAAAATCTGGCTTTTTATGTAAAATACAAAATAAAAAATATTGCTATTTTACATAATGATATTGGCGAATTATATTGGAATATTTTTGACGATACTTTTCGTGAATCAATTAATAATTTTATTGCATATGTCAATATTCCTTTGAATATTAATAATCCCAAAGTATGGGGACATGGTCCATTAAATGGCATAACAACAGTATTATCAAATAATAAAGTAAGAATGACCGTTACCAATTTGAAAGCTTATACTGCTATGGACATTAGATTAGCGTTTGATAAAAATGTCTTAAGCAATACAAAAAAGCAATCTATGCAAAATGCTTTAGAAAGAATAATTACCTATGAGACTAATTTAGCTAATGAATCTAATAATACAAGAAAAAACATTGATGTTGAGAATAATTATAACGCCTTTTTAAAACAACCTAGTAGAATTAATTATAATTTAGTTCTTTATAGTATTGTAAATATTGCTGATAGTGAAATGAAAAACAACTATTATGAAAAAATAGTATCGCAACAAAATCGTGTTGATGAATGGGAATATAATTCGTTTTCAACTATAGTACATGATGACATTTATTATTCACATTATGAAGAGGCTAAAGAAAAAATTAATAATGTTTTTAGCAACTCAATGAAAGAAAAAATGGAACAGGAACTTGAAATATTTCTTCAAAAAATAGTAAAAAATGAAAGACAAAGAGAAATAAAAAATATAATTATATCTTTGTTAACACTCACAGTAGTTTTAATACATTACTTCAAACCATTTAAGTTAAAGAAAAGGGTTAATCCTTACTATTTTAGGGATATTCCTAGCAATTTACATCCTATTACCGTTGAATTACTTGTTAATAATCAAATAACTAAAAAAAGTATATCGGCTACTATTATTGATTTAATTAGACAAAGACGAATTTCCTATAAAAAGAAAGATAAAAGAAATTATGATTTTGATATTAATCGTCATAATTATCATGCCAATAGTAATAATTCATTAAGTGATAGTATTCTTCTTTTATTGTTCGGTCATAATAGGGAAATAGTTAATTCAAAGGAAATATATAAAATAGATAATGAAGATTATTATGACCTAGTTGATGAATCCGTGAGTTTTTTAGAAAAGAAGGGATTAATTACTTCTTTAAACGATTTCAAAGGAAAATATATCATTATATTAATATTAGGTGTGTTAATATATTTGATTACGGGAAATAGTTACGTTAATTTCGCATTCTCTAATATATTGAAGATAGTTGGACTTTCCCTATGCTTTTTATATTTTGTATTAAGATATCGTGCGAACTCTTATATTGTATTATTTATGTATGTTAATTTCACGATATTATCACAATATAGCCATTTTACCTTTCCTTTTTCATTAATTATTGCTATAATATGTTTCTTTTGGCTATGGGAATTGTTAAGAAGAATGTCAAATAAGGTGTATTTTAAATTAACGAATCAAGGAAAAGAAGAACTAAAGAAATGGCAAGGGTTAAGGAATTTCTTTATTGACTTTTCACAAATGAAAGATGAAGAACTACCAAAGATAGAGGTTTGGGAACAATACCTAGTATATGCAACGGCTTTAGGTGTTGCAGATAAAGTATTAAAAGTTATGCAAATTAAGATAAAACAAAATGATAGAATTAATATATCTTTTGCTAGTGCTATTGAAAATGAATTATCATGTGTTACAGATTTTAATGATATTGGAAGACGGTCTTCTAGTAACATGATTCCTATAATTGGTTTAGCAGTAGTTAAAAAAGTTAAGAATACATTATCACAACCAAGTAGGCGTAATAAAAATCGGGATGAATCAAACTATACATCATTCTCATCAGGTAATGGTAATGGCGGCGGATTTTCTGGTGGAGCTGGCTTTGGTGGTGGTGGTTCAAGCGGTGGTCGCTTTTAGTTAAAGTATTTTTTTGTAGGGCCTTTTTTAAGGCTTTTTTTTAAAAATAAAAAATGGTGTCAAAATAATTTTGTTTAATCATTGTCTCAGTAATTTAATATGTGATATAATTTTTATGGTGATATTCTTGAAAAGAGACTTGTTTAAAAATACTTTTATTATTGCTATTGGAAAGTTTAGTACGCAAATTTTATCATATTTTTTATTGCCACTTTATACTTCTATTTTAACAACTTCTGAATATGGAACCTATGATTTGCTTGTTACTATTTGTATTTTTGTTATACCACTTATTACTATTATGATGGAAGAGTCCATGTTTAGATTTTTAATTGACGAAGAGAGTGAATTAGGAAAAAAGAAAGTAATGAGTACTGCTTCCCTTTATGCTCTTTTATCAACTTTTTGCTGGTGTGGTCTAGGATTTTTAGTTTTAACTCTTTTAAATTATCAATATACTACGGTTTTTATTCTATATATGATATCATCTATTTTGATGAAGTTAACTAATGGTATATCACGTGGTTTATCAAAAATAAAGATTTATTCACTATCAAACGTTATTTTAAGTATTTTAACAATTGGTTTAAATATATTATTTATTGCAGTATTTAATTGGGGAGTATATGGTCTTTTATATTCAACAGTACTTGCTAATTTATTGACGTGTGTTTTTGTGGTATTAAAATTACATGTCTATAGGTTAATTAAACCTAAGTATTTTGATAAAACGAGATTAAAAGTGATGATTAAATATTCCTATCCGCTAGTTCCTAACAATATTAGTTGGTATATTATTAATATTTCTGATCGAATTATTGTAACATCTTTTTTAGGTAGTAGTATAAACGGGATATATGCGATGGCAAATAAGTTTCCGAATATTATGAATAATTTTTCTAGTTTTTTCTTTACGGCTTTTAAAGAAAATGTTGCGGTTGCAGTGAAAAAGGATAACTATGAAAAATATTATAATGAAATTTATGAAATAGTACATAATGCTTTTATTGCTATATCATTACTAATTATTACGATATTACCATTTATTTTTAATATTTTTATTAAAAAAGATTATGTAGAATCTTATCTTTATATTCCTCTATTGGTAATAGCTTTATATTATGGTAATATGGCCGGTTTTTATGGCACATTATTTACGGCTTTTAAGGAGAGTAAAATTATTGGTAAGTCAACTATTTGGGGAGCTATAATTAATCTTATTGTTCACTTATCTTTGATTTATTTTATTGGTATTTATGCGGCTATTGTCTCAACTGTTGTATCTAATTATGTAGTTGCTTTATATCGTAAAACGAAACTTAAAGGTTATGTAAAACTTCATCCGTTAAAAAATTATTATTTATCTATTTTTATGTTAGTTTTATCAACAGGTTTTTATTATTTACAAAATACTTATATTAATATATTATCGTTTATAATAGTTTTAGGATATGTTTTAATTGTCAATAAAAATTTAATTATGGATATTAAAAACATGTTTCTAGTTAAATTAAAAAGTGCTAGGAAAAAGGCTTAAGTTATCTTTATAGAAATATTGACATAGAGTTACATGTATTATAAAATTAAGTAAAGGAGAATTATGGAGAAGAGTGTTCAAAAAAATAATGACATTTTAAAATTATTGCTAACTATTTTTATTATCATTTCATTTGCGCTAGGTGGCTTTGTTATTTATGATAAAATGTTAAAAAAAGAAAACAAAAGTATCGGTGATGGTGAGAAGACGGAATGTAATTGTCAATTATCTACTAATGAGGAAAATAAATGTCCACCTTTTACTGTGCCATCTAATGACTTAGAAAAAAACGGTGGTAATGGTGTCATTAAGGCAAGTAGTATTTCAGTTTTTACATTAAATAAAAATAATCAAGAAATATGTTTTAATGGACAAAATTATAAAATAAGAAATGATGCAAATGATGTCCGAGGCTTTTTATATATTAATGATATTCCAATAATATCAAGACATGGTGAAAATGGTAATCAGGATGTTTATGCAAAAAAAGTGTATGTAACTGATGAATTAATTATTTTTACACAATCATATTATAGTAATTGTGGTGAAGAAATAGTTTATATCATGAAAAAATTAGACAATGGTAATTTAATTGATGTATCTTTTGAAGATAATGATTATGCTATAAGTGATTTAGTAATCAAGAATAATGAACTTTATGCAAAAGGTGCTTTAAAAAATGCATGTCGTCAAGATAATTACACATTAGATGATGTTCAATTAAACTATCAAAGTTATATTGTCAATATAAGTAAAATTAATTAATAGTAAATAGATTATAGAAACTCTATAGTCTTTTTTATTATTTTTTGTAAATAGATTGGCATCAGTTTCTTTGCAATTAAGTAAATAATAATATATAATAAATAATGTGAGGTAATATGAAGAAATTAAGTGAATTATATCCAGGATTTCCTGATATTTTGATTAGTGATATTAAAATTAACTCTAAGGATGTTTCTAGTGGGGACTTATTTGTTTGTATAAAAGGAGCAACTACTGATCGTCATGATTTTGTTGATGAAGCAATAAAAAATGGCGCAGTTGCTATAGTTGCTAGTAAAAGAATTAATGTAAATATTCCAGTTATTTATGTCGATAATCCTAATTTAGAACTCGCATATATTTGTAGTAAGTTTTATGATGAACCAGAAAAAAAATTGCAATTAATTGGTGTTACAGGTACCAATGGTAAAACTACAGTCGCTACGATTATTCAAGATATGATTGGAAGTGATTTATGTGGGTACATGGGCACTAATGGCATTATTTGCGCACAATTTAATGAAAAAATTCGTAATACAACTCCAGATGCAAGTCGTTTATTTAAATATTTAAATCGTTTTGTAGAAAGTAATCTAAAATATCTAAGTATGGAAGCTAGTAGTGAAGCATTCTTTCATAAACGATTAAATCTTATTATGTTTGATGTTGGTATAATTACTAATATTACAGAAGATCATTTAAATGTTCATAAGACAATGGAAAATTATGTTGCATGTAAGCAAGATATCATTAATCATATTAAAAGTGATGGCGTCTTAATTTTAAATACAGATGATAAGTATTATTCTAATACTAAAGAAAAAGCTAATTGTAAGGTGTTGTCTTTTGGTAAAAAAAATGCAAATCTTGAAATAATTAAAATTACTGAATTATTAAGTGAAACAAGGATTACATTAAAATATCAAAATCAACAATATTGCATTACTTCACCATTATTAGGAGAGTTTAATGTTTATAATTTGTGTGCGGCTATTTTAACTCTCATACATTTTGGTTTTTCGATGAATGAAATTATTACAAGAGTTTCTAATATTAAAGTACCTAGTGGTCGAATGCAATTTCTAAATTATGGGCAAAATTATAGTATTATAATCGATTATGCACATACACCAGATGCCTTTGCTAAAATCTATTATTTCTTAAATAAAGTTAAGAAAGGAAAAATTATTACAGTAACAGGTAGTGCTGGTGGAAGAGAAATAGAAAAAAGAAAGGATATAGGAAAACTTGTACTGGACAATTCTGATTTAGCTATTTTTACTATGGATGATCCACGATGGGAGGATGTTAACAAAATTATTGATGACTTAGTAAGTATTAGTGACAAGAAAAACTATGAACGAATCATAAATCGTAAAGAAGCTATTGATAAAGCTTTATCAATTGCTGAAAAAGATGATATTGTTTTAATAGCTGGTAAAGGTGATGATAATTACATGGCAATTAATGATGAATATCTTCCATATAATGATAAGGAAGTAGTAAATGAATATTTCAGGTAATGTTATAGGTGAGTTTTGCTTTAAAAAGTTGTTTCTTTTTTGTTTTTAGCCACAGAAAAATGTTATAATAATAATGGAGGTTAAATGAAAACAATAAGAGATTTTGATTTAAAAGATAAAAAGGTATTAATTAGGGTAGATTTTAATGTGCCAATAAAGGATGGAGTTATTAGTGATGATAATAGAATTCGTGAGAGTTTAAAAACAATTAATTATGCAATAGAAAATAATGCTAAAGTAATTCTCTTTTCCCATCTTGGACGTGTTAAAGAAGAAGCGGATTTAGCTAAAAATGATTTGTTACCAGTAAGTATTAGACTTAGCGAACTACTAGGAAAAGAAGTTAAGTTTATTAATAAGACACGGGGACAAGAACTTGAAATGGCTGTTTCTAATATGCAAAATGGTGACGTAATTCTTGTGCAAAATACGAGGTATGAGGATTTAGATGGTAAGAAGGAAAGCTCTAATGATGTAGAACTTGGAAAATACTGGGCAAGTCTTGGGGAGATTTTTATTAATGATGCTTTTGGTACATCGCATCGTGCTCATGCATCAAATGTAGGAATAGCTTCTAATTTACCTAGTGGAATTGGTTTCCTTGTTGAAAAAGAACTTAATAATATGTTACCAGTTATTAGTAATCCAAAACATCCTTTCACAGTTATTTTAGGTGGGGCTAAAGTTAGTGATAAAATTGGTGTTATAAAAAATCTTCTTGATAAGTGTGACTATTTACTAATTGGAGGAGCTATGGCCTATACTTTTTTAAAGGCTAAGGATGTCGAAGTTGGTAAATCAATGGTTGAAGAAGATTATCTAAATTATTGCAGAGAATTACTAGAAAAGACTGATAAAATTATTTTACCAATAGATCATGTTGTTAGTGATAGTTTAGAAAGTAATGACTCACATATTATAGATACTATTTCCAAAAACGAAATGGGATTAGATATTGGCCCTAAAACTATTATAGAATTTAGTAAATATATTAAAATGAGTAAAACTATTATTTGGAATGGCCCAATGGGAGTTTTTGAAAACTCATTATATCAAAATGGTACCAAAGGTATTTGTGAAGCGTTTAACAAAGAACAAACGGTAATAGTAGGTGGTGGTGACTCTGCTAGTGCTATTATTAATTTTGGATATCAAGATAAAGTTACACATATTTCAACGGGTGGTGGTGCCTCACTTGAATTATTAGAAGGAAAGGAACTACCTGGTATTAGTGTAATAGGTGATTAAATGAAATTAGTTGTTGGCAATTTTAAAATGAATTTAACGAAAGATGAAATTCTTGAATATATTGCGTTTTTTAAAAGAGAAAATACGGCTCGTGTTATTTTTGCACCATCTAGTATTTACCTTGATAACTTTATTCAAAATGGACTTAAAGTAGCTTCACAAGATGTTGCTTTTGCAAGTAGTGGAGCATATACAGGAGATATATCAGCATCACAATTAAAAAGTTTAGGAGTTAATTATTCGATAGTAGGTCACTCAGAAAGAAGAAAAAACTATAATGATGGTAAGTATGTTAATGAGAAAATTATACAATTACTTCATGAAGAAATTTTCCCTATTCTTTGTATTGGTGAAACTAAAGAAGAACATGAAATGGGAAAGACATTTGATATATTAAAGGAAGAAATACAAATTGCTTTTAAAAATATAGATACAAATTCTCTAAATAATGTTATAATAGCGTATGAACCGATATGGTCTATTGGAACAGGGGTTATTCCAACAAATAATGATGTTTTTAACACGGTTGCCTTTATAAAAAAATATCTTAGTGATAGTTATAATATTTCAATAAAGGTTTTATATGGTGGTAGTGTTAATAATGAGACGATTGTTGATTTAGAACAAATAGATAATATTGATGGTTATTTAGTTGGTGGATGTTCTATTAAGAAAGATGAGTTTAGCAAGCTTATTAAAAATATTAATTAGGTGGGTTTATGAAAAAAGTACTTCGAATATTAGTGGATATTTTTGAACCAAATGGTGTAGATTGGATGAATTTTAAGCTATCAAGGGATAATCCGTATACATACCATCATATTGTAAAAAAAAGTAATGGTGGGGATAAATCAATTGATAATGGTGCTATCTTAACAAGACGAGCTCATTCATTTTTGCATATGTTAGAAAAATCATGCCCTGATGCGTATAATGACTTACAAAATGTTTTTATGAAAATTAATGGCAGTAAAAATCCTCCAACGGAAGAAATAATTCGTGAAGTTGATGAAATTTTATATAAAATTTTTATCTCACAAGAATATGAGTTTATTGATAATATAGATTTATCTAACTATCATGTTCAATATTTCGAGGGAAGAAAACAACTTAAAAAGTGTCTAAAATAAAGGAAAAGTGTCAATTCGACAAATCTTTTCCTTTTTTGCTATATGCAAAAAATGTAATATAATATATAATGATAATGCATGCAGGATGAAAGGATGAAAAATGAATAAAATTAAAGTATTATTAATCGACGATAATATGCAACTCGTTGATATGGTTAAGCAGTACTTTAGTAGTCATGCAGTAATCGAAGTATCTGATGTAGCAGGAAATGGTAAGGATGGTTTAGCCTTACTAGAAAGTAATAAGTATGATTTAGTTTTACTAGATCTTATCATGCCAGGAATGGATGGAGTTAAGTTACTTGAAGAATGTGTTAAGAAAAATATTGTTACTAGAATTATTGTACTAACATCATATAATTCGCCAGAAGTAATTCGTAAAGTATCAGGCTTAGGTATAAAATATTTTATGCTAAAACCGTTTGAACTTAGTGACTTAGAAGAGAAAATATTAGAATATTCAAATAATGAAATTTATAATAAAAAAACAATAGATCTTTGTTATAGTGATTTACAAATGTCTATTACAAAACTTTTACATGAACTTGGAGTTCCATCACATATTAAGGGATATACCTTTATTAGGGAAGGTATTAATCTTATATATGATGATCCAAGTTTATCAAGTGCAATTACAAAAGAATTATATCCAATAATTGCCAAAAAATATGATACGACTCCTTCACGTGTTGAAAGGGCTATTCGTCATGCCATTGAAGTCAGCTGGAATCGAGCAAATTGGGAATTGATGGAAGAAGTTTTTGGTTACAGTGTTGATATCGACAAGGCAAAAGCAACTAATTCAGAATTTATTGTGACCTTAGCTGATAAATTAAGACTAGAGAATCATGAATATGCTCATAGTTAAGAAAAAAAATACTAAGTGAACTTAGTATTTTATTTTATATTATATTTTTTCTTATAGATTTTATACATAGTAGAATTAAGAATTATATTAAATTGACCGATATACTCTAAAATAGATGAATTAAAACCTAGTTTACTTTCTAACATTGGGTAATATTTAGAGTTAGAATCAAAATTTCCAGTTATAGCTCCAATATTAATATACTTATAATCTAATTTTCCAAAATACTTCATAATTTCATATGTAAGTATGACTTCTGGATTATATTTAGAATATACTTGGTCAACGTAATTAATTAAAATGTTAACACCATGAGCGTCTTCAATTGTTAAAGCAACACCACAAGTTACTCCATCGGGATTATTCTTAAGAAATTTAGTTGAGGCTACAATATCTTTTTTATAAGTATGTAGAAGTTTATCAGAAGTAATTTTATCATTAATAGCTTTAGGTATATTATATTTAATAGTATCACCACTTTGAATAATACTTGCTAGTTTAATATTTTTTTCTTCTTCTTGAGCATATAATCTATTAACATTCTCAACATATTTCTTCGTATTTATCTTTGCATAAAAGATTTTCATCTTATTACATTTGCCAAAGGTGTTATATAAATTCTGAAAATATTTTTTACCACCTTTATTATAACTTTTTTTAACATATTCATAAAACTTTTCAATGTCCATAGTGGTATCTTCTATTACCATTAAAGATATATTATTTGCATAACTTATTTTTTCTTTTACTTTATCATCAAAGTTATTGAAAATAATTCTACCATCACGATTAAGTCTTGCAATAACATTCCAACGTGGAAGTAATGATTCATTATATAGATTAAATCCAAAATGTTCATAATTATTATTTTGAAAATCACTTAATATTCGGTTAACACTATTATTAAATTGAATAATTTTTCCATTTTTATCTCTTTCACTAGCTACAATAGGTGGGTCAATTGTAATAAAAATAAATTTTTGTTTTTTTAATAGAGATTTTAACTCCTTGGTTATTTCATTAATAATATTAGAATTTTCATAGTCTATTAGTAATCCACGAGGAGAATATGCATATTTATATCCCCAAAAAAGCGTTTTATATAGCATTAGACTAGCACCAATAAGTTTGTTGTTCTCATCAACATATCCTAAATAATGAATATTAAATCCGTCATTTATATTGGCAAATTGAGCATATATTGAACTTTGAAAATATGTATTATATTTATGTTTGCTTGAAAAACTATTAAACTCATCTTCAGTTAATGTTATAATCTTCATATGACCACCTTAATATTATTATAAATTAAAAGTATTTTTATGGCAATAAATATTTTTTAAAGATTTTTGCTTTAGTAAGGAAAAAATATGTTATCATATTAATATGATGTAGTGAGGTATATATGAAAAAAAAGAAAAAAAACATCTTTAATAGAATAAATAATAGTGTAAAGAATTTCATTAATAAAAAAATAAAGAAGAATAAAACGAAGTTTACGATGATGGAAGTAATAATTTTTATGTTAATTGTTTTTGCTTTTGGTTTAATTGTTGGTGGAGTAATTATGTATGGTAAGGGTTCCTTTAGTGGTTCATCATCATTAAATGAGTTTGTTATGGCTTATAATGAAATTCATGATTCTTTTTATCAAGATGTCGATGATGAAAAATTATTAGAAGCTGGTATTTCTGGAATGATTAGATATTTAGGTGATCCATATTCAACTTATATGAGTAAAGATCAAGCTCAGGATTTTAATGATGATGTTGAAGGGGTATATCAAGGAATTGGTGCAGAAATTCGTCTTAGTGATAAAAACGAGGTTACAATAGGAAAAGTATTTGAAAATTCTCCTGCTGAAAAAGCTGGACTTTTAGAAAATGATATTTTGGTTCGCGTTTTTGATAAAGAAATTAAAGGAATGTCATTATCACAAATTGCTAGTATTGTTAAAGGTGAGAAAGGTACAGAAGTAACTCTTCAAATTATAAGAGATGGTAAAGAAAAAGAAATAAAAGTAACTAGGGATACAGTAGACAATATAAGTGTAGTAAGTGAAATAATTGAAAAAAATAATAAAAAAATAGGTTATCTATATATTTCCATTTTTGCTTCTAATACAGCTAAACAATTTGAAAAAGAATTAAATAATTTAGAAAAGCAAGAAATTGATTCACTAATTATTGATGTTCGTGGTAATTCAGGTGGTTATTTAACTACTGTCAGTGATATAATTTCACTATTTACTAAGAAAGATGAACCTATTTATCAACTTAAAACGAGGGATAAAATAGAAATATCATATGATAAAACTGATGAAAAAAGAGATTATCCTATTGTTGTTTTAGCAGATGGTGGTAGTGCTTCAGCTAGTGAATTATTAGTTGGTGCTTTAAAAGAAACATACCATGCGACAATTGTAGGTACTAAAACTTTTGGTAAAGGAAAAGTGCAAAAGGTGGCAACTTTATCTAGTGGAGCTATTTTTAAGTATACTAATCAAGAATGGCTTACACCTAACGGTAATTATATTGATGAAGTTGGTATAACACCAGATGTAGAAATTAAATATGAATATAGTAAGGAAGGAGCCGATAATCAAAAAGATAAAGCAATTGAAGTAATAAGTAAATAATGATATTTATGGATAAAAATGAAATATATAAAATAATAGGTTATAAGGGTGAATATAATATAAACGTCAAAAAAAGAATAAGAAAGCTTTTAAAAGAAAATCACCCTGATAATCATGGTAATCGAAAAAAGTTTGAACTGATTAATGAGGTAAAAAAGGAGTTAGAAGAAAATAAATCATCATTTAAAACGAATATCAAGGATGTAAAGAACAATAATAATGATTTAGATTATGATTACTTTTACCATACAATTAATGAAATAAAAAGAAAGAAGAATGAGTTAGGTAATTTATTAAATGAAAAAAAGAATAGAATAGTTCAACTTCAAAAAGAATATAAATCATTATATCAAGGAAGTCTAAGCTTAGAAAATAATTTACTATTAGCTACACCATGTGTTAATGATATTAAAAAGATAGAAATCATAATTATTGCTGTTGTTATTATCATGTTCATTACTTTGTTATTTTTCCTTTTAAAAAATAATAATCTCTTTTTGATTATTTTCATTCTTTTAACTATAATTGGTATTTTAATTATCAAAAAATATATAGTATTGATGCAAAAAATGGCAGAAGGTAATAAAAAGTATTTCACTAATTATGTTAAAATAAATAATCAAATCAGAGAAAATATTAATGAACAAAACACGATAAAAAAAGAAATCAGAGAGTTGAAAAGACAAATTACAAATATGGAAAATGATATACGTTTTTATAGAAATATGCTAAAAAAATAGAAAGTTAGGTGATATCATGTCCTTAATAAAAAAAGTAATAGAGTGGATTATAAGTTTTTTTCGAAGATTATTTGGAAAAAGAAAAAAGAAAATTTCTTTTGTAACAAATCCAAAGAAAAAAAATAATCACAATGAAAAGATTTCTAACTCTTTCATAGAACAGTCATTACCTGATTTTATGATAATAGGTTCTCAAGAAAAAAATATTTTAATTAATAATATAATTAATTTAAAAAAGGAATTATCGAATAATAAACAGAAAGAAAAAACAATTAATAATATTATGGACTTATTAAAAAATAATGAGAATCTTGATAATCAGTATATTGAAAAATATCTAAAAAATAATGACTGGAATGAATCAAGTACTAATAAAATAAATGATTTATTAAGTAAATGTAATCCTCCAATTAAAGAAGAAATTATGGGAATGTTTACGAATACCCAAATCCATGATACAAATATAAAACGTCTTTGTGATAGTCTTGATGAAATATTATTATATGTTAAAAATAACGATGTTTCGTTCGGTGGTAAAGACCTCATTAATAATGAAATGCAGGTAATTTCTAGAAAATTTGAGAATAATGAGTTAGATAATTATGATAAAGATATTTTAGATAAAATAAAAAATTGGAATAAAGAAATTATAAGTGAAGTAAAACTGGAATTTGAAAAAGTAAATTATGTTACATTATCTACTGTAATGATAGATAAAATAATAAATCAATATCAAGATATTTATGAAAATTATCAAAATCATCGATATAATAAATACTATTATGAAAAAGAATTAAATAAATTAAAAGAGCAAATTAACTATTTAAAAAATATTAAAAATAGTCCAAAGATACAATTAGAAATTTCACAATTAAGAAAAGAATTATTTACTAAGAGCAAGGATAAATATGATATATTATACAATAATGAAGTTTTTATAAATATTTCTCAAAAATGTGATGAATTATTAAATAAAGTTAATAAACGAGTTATTGACATAAAAAATAAGGAAAAGGAATCTACAATAGAAGATAGTAAGAAAAGGCAAAGAGAATATTTAGAAAAAATTATAAAACGTTTTGAAGACCTTAATTTATCAAGAAAATTAGTATTACAGTATTGTGAAAAAGAAAAAGAATTATTTGATGAAAAAAATTATTATAATTTGATAGAATATGCATACCAAGAATTTCTTAATAGTGATTTAAAAGGATTTAATTATCAAAGAAATAAGGTAAAAACTGAGTTAGTTAAACTGTATAATGATTTATGCATGATTATTGCTTTGAAGAAAAAAGAGGGTAATATTATGCTTTTACATATAAATTTTCAAATGACTGATTTAGTAGATGCGGTAACTATTAAAAAAAATGAGGTGGAATCTTTTTTTGAATATAAAAAAGAAAATAGTAACAGTCTTTTAGTTGATAAGAAAATTGAAGATATAAGAAATAGATTTATGACGAATATAAAAAGTAGTAAAGTATTGAAAAAAGAAGAAAAAGCACATCAATAATGTGCCTTTTTTATTTTTTTTCAATGTTTTTGAGTTATTGTTGACAAAAATTGACATATGTAGTATAATTAAGTCACTTTTCAGATAAAGGGGGAATTGGTGTGAAAAGTATAGTATTAAAAAAAGAAAATGGTAATGTTGAGGTAGTTAGTATTGACAAAGTAACATTACATGATTTAATTAAAAAACATAAAAATCCATGTATTAGCTGTGATAATGCTTATACATCTAAATGTAAAAAAGTGGAAGATGAAAACAAAAATATTAATAATTATGATTTTGTTATATCAGGATATCAAATTAATAATGAATTAGGTGAGACACAAAAATTAATGGTTTGTGAATGTTCGAATTATGTAGTTGATCGTCCAAGAGTTAAGGCTAAAACACGAGAGGAAATTGAAAAACTAAATAAGCTAAAAGAAAGTATTAAAATAAATTATTTTAATGCGATTGATATTGATGAAGCTGATCAAATACAGGAAGACTTAATTAATCGTGGTCAAATTTCTTTATATAATTCAACATTAACTAAAACACGTAAATAATTACTTGTTATTAGGTTGGTGACAAAATTATGAATGAAAATTTAGTTAGTGATTCAAGAAAAATGTATCTTCAAGATATTAGCAAATTTCCATTATTAGATGAGCAAGAAGAAATAAAATATGGTATGATGTTAAAAAATCCAGAAGAAAAAAAACTTCTTTCATTTCATGAAGTTAATGGCTATGGTATACCTCATTTAAATATAAAATTATTATTTTCTTCTTTATGTGCAAATGAATCATATAAATTGATTATCGGAAAGATTCTTACATTGTATAGCAAATTAGATAATAGCTGTGAAAGTGATGTAAGAAGTCTAGAAAAATATTTATATGAAGCTAATAAAGTGAATCGTGCGTTAAATGAGAATGAGTTAAAAGATTTTTTTGGTATTAAAGTTAATGAAGTATTAAATAAAAAAGATTTATTAATAGAAGTGAAATCATTTATTAGATATCAATATGCTTTTAATAAAATGTTCACATCCAATTTACGTTTAGTGGTCAATATTGCGAGAAAATATAAATGCAATATAGATTTAGATGATTTAATTAATGAGGGTAATTTTGGATTAATGAAAGCTATTGAAAAATACGATTATACCTTAGGAAATCGTTTTTCGACATATGCAGTATGGTGGATTAGACAATCTATTAGTCGCACTATTGTTTTACAAAATAGAACTATTAGATTACCATATAATTTAGCTCAAAAGGTATCTTCTTTTAAAAGAAGAGTTCAAGAACTTGAACAAAAAGAAGAGAAAACATTGTCTATAGATGAAATTGCAAGTAAACTTAGAATGCCATTAGCATTGGTGGAACAATATTATGAATACTTATCTGAACCAGCATATCTAGATGAAGAGATTGATGAGGATGACTTTACTTTAAAAAATGTTCTTGCATCTACTGATAATGTTGAGGGTAGTGTTTTTAATAATAGTTTGAAAGATGATATTGAAATTATTTTTCCTTATTTGGATGAGCGTCAGGCTATGGTTGTTAAAATGTACTTTGGTCTTGGGGAATATAAGAATGATGCTAGAACATTATCAGCAATTGGAAAAGAAATGTCACTTTCTACAGAGCGAGTACGACAAATTCTATTTAGATCATTCTTTATTATTAGAAGAATAGCTAAAACAAATAAGGAAATTGCCTCCCTTGCTGATTATTTGCAAAAATAATAATATAATAGGATAGATGTTTTTTATACATTAATAAAAATAGTTTAATAAAAAAATTATAATACACCTTTAAAAAGAGGTGTTTTTTTTGAACTTTAATGAATCGTATTTGATTAAATTGGACATATTAATTGTTCAGCAGTAGTCATAATAAAATAGATTTTAAAGTTTTCTTTTTAATTAGTTTATTGTATAATTATATTTAGAAGATGGAGGTAGAAATGATTTATGTAATTATTGGGGTTGTTGTGCTGATTTTGGTTTATATTTTTATTGAATTTAATAGCTTTGTTAAATTGAATAATAAAGTAAAAGAGGCTTTTGCTACAATGGATGTTTATTTAAAGAAAAGATGGGATTTAATTCCTAACTTAGTGGAAACGGTAAAAGGTTATGCTAAACATGAAAAGGATACTTTAGAAGAAGTAGTTAAATTACGCAATGGTGATTATGATACTATGAGTGATGATGAGAAAATTAATGCTAATACAAAAATAACTAATGGTGTTAGTAAAATTATGGCTTTAGCTGAAAGTTATCCAGAGTTAAAAGCGAATCGTAATTTTTTAGATTTATCTAAAAATTTAACTAAAGTTGAAGATGAAATAGCTCAATCAAGAAAATATTATAATGCCACAGTTCGTGTTTTTAACAATAAGATTGGAATGTTTCCAAGTAGTATAATTGGTAAATTATTTGGATATCATGAAAAAAGAATGTTTGAAGCAAGTGAAACTGAGCGAAATAATATTAAAGTAGAATTATAGGTGTTAATATGAAAAAAAATAGTATATTGTTTATTTTAATAGCAATATTTATATTCCCTATTAGCGTCTTTGCTGCTCGAAGTGAGACAGATTATATTTGGATAACTGATACTGCCAATATTAAAGTTGGTAATTTGAGTATAACTGACTTAACTTTTAAGAATTACACACAAGAATCTAGTCAATCTTTTGGTGTCACAGGTAATATCACTAATAATGGCGATGAAATTGAATATATTTCAAAAATAGAATATTATGATGGGAATAAAAGCTTGTTGTGTTCAGAAACAATTAATCAAATTGCTAGTAAGGGAAAAGGTGTATTTAATCATTTTTCTAATATTGATTTAATGAAATCTTATTCCGGATTTTATGTTAATTATTATAAATTGATTATTGATGATAGTCCTTCTGCTGTAATAGAAAATAAAACACCTAGTAAAATGAGTGATTATTCATATTATGATTATACGATTGATAATTATGACATTAACGTGATAGTAAACGAGAATAATACGTTTGATATTACAGAAACGATAAGAGCTCACTATAAAGCTAATAAGCATGGTATTATTAGAAATATTCCCCTTCGTAATGAAATAGTACGATTGGACGGAACAACAAGCAGAAATAAAGCTAAAGTAACTAATGTTTCAGTTAATAGTAAGTATACAACCTATAAAGAAAATGGCAATTTTGTAATTAAAATAGGTGATGCAAAAGAAACTATGACAGGGGATGCTGTTTATACAATTAAATATAATTATAATATAGGTAAAGATTCATCCAAAGATTATGATGAATTATATTTAAACCTAATTGGAACAGAATGGGATACGGCAATTGGTAATGTTACTTTTACAGTAGTGATGCCTAAAGATTTTGATTCAAGTAAATTAGGTTTTTCTAAAGGTGTTAAGGGTTCTACAACGAATAATGGCATTAAGTATAACGTAAATGGAAGAACAATTACTGGAAGATATGATGGAGTATTGGATAAAAACGAGGGTTTAACTATTCGTTGTGAATTAGAAGAGGATTATTTTGTTAATGCCGGATTTGAATTTAATATATTAGAATATATTCCCTTTGCTTTTCCTATTGTCTTCTTGTTAATTGCCTTAATAGTGTGGTTAAAGAAGGGTAAAAATGACTTAGTTGTTGATGTAGTTGAGTTTTATCCACCAGAAGGAAAAAATAGTCTTGATATTGGCTTTTTATATAAAGGAAAAGCTATTAATAAAGATGTTACATCGCTTCTTATTTATCTTGCTAATAAAGGTTATTTGAAAATAGAAGAAATTGAAGAAAAGGGGTTATTTTCTAAAAAGAAAGGTTTCAAAATTATCAAAATTAAAGAATACGACGGCAACAATAACGAAGAAAGAATGTTCTTTAATGGGTTATTTAAGTATGGTAAGGAAGTCACTAAATCAGATTTATACGACCGTTTTTATATTACAATGAATAAAATATTATCCAGTGTTAATAATAAAGATAATAAAAATAAGATTTACGTAAAAGATAATAAAATGGTGAGAATAATAATTATTGCCATGATTGTGCTAACATTTATTGTTATAACAGTTACACCTATGTTAGATTATGAACCTTCACTTATATTTGCGGCATTAATATTTCCTGGAATTGGATTTACGATATTGTTTGGCTCAATTTTTGGTAATATTATTAAGTCAAAAGTGTTTGGTATTATATGGGGATTATTCTTTGGTGGAATGCCATGGACTTTTATAGTATTACCGGTTTTATTAACAGATGAATATTATTTAATTGGTTATGGAATTGGAATTGTTACTATTATCATTATGTTTATTATCCTTAACAAAGAAAAAAGAAGAACTGAGTATGGTAATATGATGTTAGGCAAAATAAGAGGATTTAAAACTTTCTTAGAAACAGCTGAAAAAGAGAAATTAGAAGAATTAGTTGAAAAAAATTATAACTATTTTTACGATATCTTACCATATACATACGTTCTTAATGTATCAGATAAGTGGGTTAAGAAGTTTGAAGATATTAACTTACAGTCTCCAGATTGGTATGATGGGCATGATAACTTTAATTTCATTAGTTTCAGTTCATTTGTCAATGATACCTTCGCGTCAGCTAGTAGTTCCATGTCATCATCAAGCTCAGATGGTAGTGGATCAAGTGGTGGAGGTTCGTCCGGTGGTGGATCAGGAGGCGGTGGCGGAAGCTCTTGGTAGTAAAATTATATTAAATCGCAGGACAAAAGCATGAAAAAAAGAAAGGCAAGAGGATTAAAAAGTAATTCCCTTGTTTTTCTTTTGTTTAGATGATAAAATTATTAACGAAAAAATAGAATTTGTGACTTTTTCGATTTCTTATTTGTTCCATAGTTATTTTTTAGTAAATAAGATAATAATTATGTATAATTTAATTAACTATATGGGTAATTATAAACTTCCTTTTTTTTTAATTATTATACCTGTTTTTAATTATTATTTTACTTTTACCATATTGTTCATCGTATGTTTTTTTTATATCCAATAAAGTTATTGAAGAATTTTTGCCAATCACATCTTCTACAAAAGTCATTGCATTCTCCAACGTTTCAAAAATAAAAGTTAAGGCTACTTTGTTATCATCAAATATCTGTAATTTATAACATAGTTCTCCGTCTTCTATTAATATTTCAATATCAATGTAAAAGCGCATTAAAGATATACCTATTTTATTATTATCAATAAACCAATGATTTAGTAATTTGAATCTCATACTAACACCTCACTTATAGTTTATCATATTTAATTTTTAAATAATTTAATTTGACAAATTTCTATAAAAAAATATTATTTTGATAATGAATAATAGAGATAATTTTTATATAAAAAATTGTGATTAAGTTTTAGGTGAATGAATTCCATTATAAAAGGCAAAAATATAACTGGATTGTTTTTTAATGGTAAAAATGATAAAATTAAATAGCAAAAACTGATTTTTAGTGTTATTTAGTCCATGTTTGGAAATTTGTGACTTTTATTCGTCCTCTATGGTACTTAACTATATATGAAGAATGTGGGGACGAATTTTGGGACTAATTTATAGGCTATATATAGTCGTATTTCAAAAATTAAAAAGTCACAAAATTTATCTGTGGAAGGAGAAAATGTTTATGTTTAAAATACATTCAAAATTTAAACCAGCTGGAGATCAACCACAAGCAATAGAAAGTCTTGTAAATGGCTTAAAACAAGGAAAAAAGCATCAAGTCCTACTTGGTGCAACAGGTACAGGAAAGACTTTTACTATAGCTAATGTAATAAAAGAGGTTAATAAGCCAACGTTAGTTTTAGCACACAACAAAACCCTAGCTGGCCAACTGTACTCAGAGTTTAAGGAAATCTTCCCAGAGAATCATGTATGTTACTTTGTAAGTTAGTATGAAAACTGGCCTATTTTAGGTCTTTTTTGTTAACTAGAAATGATAGAAAAAGACTAAATAGGAATTAATGGTTTTAAATACCCCTATTTTAAAGTTGTGACTTTTATTCGTCCAAATGACAAAATTACCACATATAACCAATAATTAATTGGCTATTTTAATATTTAGTATTATTATCTAAGTAAGAATTACGCAAGATGTATGTCATATTTTTGAGCTGTCAAATTACTTGTATTATTCGTAATTTTAGTGTACAATAAATAACTCGTGAGGGGAGCATTATGGATTTTGATGAATTAACAGATGAAGAGCAAATATTATTAGTAATATTTAAAAAATTAATGGCAAAAAGAGGACTACTTCATGAATTTTACTTTTTTGTTAGAAGAAGTGGTGGTTTAGGTGGTTTTTGTATTTATAAAGAAAATGGAAAATGGATATCATACATTTATGAAAGAGGAGAAAAATGTGGATATCGTGAATATAATGATTTATTTTCTTTATGTATGGATATATTTGAGGCACTTGATAAAGAAAGTACAGATTATTGTAAGAAAGAATTTCCATTATTAGTTGATGAATTTTTAAATAGTCAAAGAAATGGCAAAACAAGATAGTAGGAACTATTTTGTTTTTTTTGTAAGAGTTCGGCATTTTTTGATATTACGAGTGAATTCATAATAAAAGCAATTAAGTTGGACGAATACTTTTGTGACCTGTATTCGTCCAATTTTTAATCACTAAAATAGCCTGTTTACTGGGCAAAACGACTATTTCTGGTTTAGTCATAAAGAGTAGATTTGTGACTTTGATTCGAGAAGGCGTGAAAAAGTTCCTTTTTTTAGGACTTTGTGGTATTATATTTTATGGAATTGGACGAATTATTTGACTTATCTGGACGAATTATTAGGTTGATAGTAGTCATAATAACAATAGGGAGTTGATAGAAATGTTTGAATTAGTTAGTAAGTTTACACCTTCGGGAGACCAACCCGAAGCAATAGAGAAGTTAGTTAATGGCATTAAAAACGGTGAGAAAAGTCAAGTACTTTTGGGTGCAACAGGTACTGGTAAAACTTTTACCATCGCCAATGTCATCAAAGAAGTTAATAAGCCAACACTAGTTTTAGCACACAATAAGACACTTGCAGGACAACTTTATAGTGAATTTAAGGAGTTGTTTCCAAACAATCATGTCTGTTATTTTGTATCATATTATGACTACTACCAACCCGAAGCTTATGTTCCATCAAGTGATACATATATTGAAAAAGATGCAAGTATTAATGATGAAATAGATGAATTACGTCATTATGCTACTAGTATGTTGCTTTCACATTCTGATGTAATTGTTGTTGCATCAGTATCCTGTATTTATGGTATAGGTGATGTTGATGATTATCGCAATCATATGTTAACTTTAAGCGTTGGTGATGTTTGTGAGCGAAACAGTGTTCTACAAAAGTTAGTTGATATGTTATATGAACGAAATGACCTTGATTTAAAACGAGGTACTTTTCGAGTTAAAGGGGATACTATTGAAATTATTCCAACAAATGAACATGCTAAAGGAATTCGTATTGAATTTTTTGGCGATGAAATTGATAAAATTAGTGAAATTGACATATTAACAGGTGTTATTTTAAATAAAAAAAAATCAGTTAGTATTTTTCCTGCCAGTCACTTTGTAACTAGTGAACCTAAACTATTAAAAGCTATTGAAAATATTCGTGAAGAATTAAAAGAGAGAATTGCTTATTTTAAAAAAGCGAATAAACCACTTGAGGCAGAAAGAATTGAACAACGTACAAATTATGATTTAGAAATGCTTGCTGAAACCGGTTTTTGTCGTGGAGTAGAAAATTATTCTCGTCATTTATCTGGTAAGAAAGAAGGCGAAGCTCCAACATGTCTAATTGATTTTTTTCCCAAAGATTTTTTGCTGGTTATTGATGAAAGCCACGTAACAATACCACAAGTTAGAGGAATGTATAATGGTGATAGAATGCGTAAAATGAATCTTGTTGATTTTGGTTTTAGATTGCCTAGTGCCTTAGATAATCGTCCATTAAAATTTAATGAGTTTGAAAATAAATTAAATCAAGTGATTTATGTTAGTGCTACGCCAGGGGATTATGAGATGGAACTTGTTAAGAATCAAACTATTGAACAAATAATTAGACCAACAGGTCTATTAGATCCTACTATTGAAATAAGAAAAACTACTGGACAAATTGATGATTTAGTTGGTGAAATAAGAAGTCGAATTGAAAAAGATGAACGTGTTTTAATTACAACGCTTACAATTCACATGGCAGAAGAACTTACCAATTATTTAAAAGAATTAGATATTAAAGTTGCTTACTTACATACTGAGATTAAAACATTAGAACGACTTCGTATAATTCGTGATTTAAGATTAGGTACATATGACGTAGTAGTAGGAATTAACTTATTACGTGAGGGAATTGATATACCAGAAGTTAGTTTAATTGCTATACTAGATGCTGATAAAGAAGGCTTTTTACGAAGTGAGCGAAGCCTTATTCAAACTATAGGACGTTGTGCTAGAAATGCGCATGGTCATGTTATAATGTATGCAGATAAAATAACAGAAAGTATGCAAAAGGCTATTAGTGAAACTAAAAGACGTCGTGATATTCAAGAAAAATATAATAGCGAACACGGAATTATTCCTAAGACTATTACTAAGGAAATACGTGATTTAATAAGTAATATTGATACAGGAAGTGATAATAAGAAAACAAAAATATCTAAAAAAGAACGTATGCAAAATATTAATAAAATTGAAGAAGAAATGCGTAAAGCTGCAAAGGAACTTGATTTTGAAAGAGCAATGGAATTACGTGATATTTGGTTGGAGATGAAAAGTGAGTAAGCGTTTTTCTAAAATATATATCGAAATTACGAATATTTGTAATTTGAATTGTTCGTTTTGTAGTGTTAATAAAACAGAAAAAAGAGAAATGACAGTTAATGAGTTTAGCACGGTAATAGCTAAAATAAAAAATTACACTGATAGTGTTTATCTACATGTAAAAGGTGAACCACTATTGCATAGTCAATTAGAAGATATATTAAATATTTGTGATATTAATAATATAAAGGTACGTATAACAACTAATGGAACACTTTTATCCAAAAGAAAGGATATTTTGTTAAAACATAAAATTAAAAGTATCAATGTATCGTTACATAGTGAAAATAATTATATTAATTATTTTGAGAACGTCTTTAATACCTGTGATAGTTTATGTAGTCAAACAACAATTATTTATCGGATTTGGACACTTCCTTCTTTAAAATTAAATGAATTATCCACAAAGATTGTGGATAAAATCATAAAGCATTATAAATTATCCACCGAAATTGTGGAAAAAATAAACTCTGATAAAAATATTAAAATTAAAGATAATATTTATCTTGATAAGGATTATAAGTTTGATTGGCCAACAATTAATGAACAAAAAAGTAATACTGGTACATGCCTTGGAACTAGAAGCCATATTGCTATTTTAGTTAATGGTGATGTTGTTCCTTGTTGTTTAGATAGTGATGGAATTTTAAAACTCGGTAATATTTTTGAAAATAATTTAGAAGATATATTAACTTCGACACCATTTATTCAAATTAACCATGGATTTCAAAATAATCAAATAATTACTAGCTTATGTCAAAGTTGTACTTATAGAAAGCGATTTAGAAAATAATAAATTGCTTTTTTCATTTACTAACTTGTCGAATTATGATACATTATATGAGGTGGTAAAAATGAATGATGATATTGAAATATTAGATTTTGATGAGGAAGAAATCTATACTAAGAATGAAGTTCACATTGATAAAAAGGTAATGGATAAAAGAAGAAAGAATAATAATACCAAAGTACAAGCTTCTCAAATTACTGAATTAAAAGAAGTTACATTAAAAAAGAAAAAAAATAAAAAACTTTATAAAGGAGAGAAAATCTTTCTTACTATGAGTATACTCTTTATCTTAGGATGCTTTGTCTTTTATGGATATCGTACATATTATTATTATCATTTAACTCATGATACACCTAAAAGTATTACATTAAAAGAAAAATTGACATCCTTAAATAATGTCGTATATCAAAATGATGGTTTGTATGAAAAAAATGGATATTACTATTATAAAGGGAAAAATGTTTCCAACTATATTTATTATTCTGGACAGTTATTTCGCATTATTGATATTAATAATGGTATTCATATGATTTCTGATGAAGTACTTACTGATTTAATTTGGGGAATAGATTCAACTTATGAAGAATCAAATATTTATAAGTGGTTAACTAATTATTTAAATACATTAAAAAATCATGATATATATTTGCAGGAAAGTACATGGTGTAATGAAAAGATTAATATAGAAAAATATGAATGTCATAATAATTTGACAAGTTACATTGGATTACTAAATATAAATGATTATATTCGAGCTGGTGGAAAAAATAGTTTTTTAAATAATGAAAATTATTTTTGGACTCTTAATCAAGATAATGATGGAAATACATTATATATAAATAGTGAAGGCAATATTAATAATATATATAAAAAAGAAGATAACTATTTTAGTTATGGAATTAGACCAGTTATTACTTTAAAAGAAGATACCGCCATTATTTCTGGCGATGGTAGTAAAAATCATCCATATATTATTGAAGAATTAGGTAATGCATTACTTAAAGATAATAGTATTGGTAGTTTTGTTAAATATAATGATGATAGTTATCGCATTTTAGATATTGATAATGAGGGAATTTCTTTAATTTATGAAGGGGTACTTGAGATTGAAAAAAAATATGATGATGTATTGAAATATCTAAATAATGATTTTATAAAAAAGTTTAATCAAGATGAATTAGTTTATAATAACTACGATATTACTGAATATAGCTTTAATAATCAGTATGAATTAGGAAAGAGTAGTAGTAAAAAGAATTATATTACTATTCCAAAAATTGGTGATTTATTTTTAAATAAATATGATAATTACTGGTTAAATAATTATAGTGAAAAAAAATTAGGATTATATTATATTGTTGATGATAATAAAATGCTTTTTGCTGATTTGAAAGATAATATACATAGAATTAGACCAATTATTAAATTAAATATAGAAACAGTGGTATCTAGTGGTTTAGGATTACCCGATGAGCCATTAATTATTGGTATAGAAGGTGAAGAAAATGTGGAAGAAAATTAGAAATCTTCATTTAATAACTAAATTAATAATTATAGTTGATTTGATAGTTTTATTGTGCTTTTTTGTGGTATATGGACCAATTGATAAAGCAAGGGTTTTTTGGATTACGACTGCTATGGAAACGGGTGATCATCAGTATTTTGCCAATATTTTCTACAGTGATAATACTATAAAAAAAGTCATGAGTGAAAACTATTTAGATGAAATAAAAGAAGATACTGATGTTAGTAGTATTACAATAGGACAGGAAGAAAAAATTACGGCTTATACCTCAGCTTATGAAAAAGAAATACTGGACCATCCACAAGATGCATTATATAAATTAATTCAGTTTAAATATAAAGATTTTGATTGTCATATGATAGCTATTTATGATCCTAAAAGAGTTGAAGTAAGTTATAATAAAAAGTTAAATAGTGGAAGAGTATTAACAGATATCTTAAAAAATAGTGGAGGTATTCTTGGTATTAATGGTGGTGGTTATTCATGGAATTCTGGATATCCTAGTGGATTAGTCGTTCATGATGGTAAAATCATCTATTCATCTGGGACAAATAAGTTTACAACAGCAGCTATTAATGAAGATGGAGTATTGATTGTAGGTAACTTATCAGCAAGCGATATTAAAAAAAAGAATATTAAGGAAGCGGTTAGTTTTGGACCAGCGTTAATTGTTAATGGTAAGTCAGCAAATTTCAAAGGTACAGGAGGAAGTGGACTTAATCCAAGAACAGTAATTGCTCAAAGAAAAGATGGTATAATATTATTTCTTGTCGTTAATGGATATGGTAATCGTCTATCTTGGAAAGGAAGAGGCGGTGTATATGTTACGGACTTAATTACTATTTTACAACGATATAATGTGTATAATGCAGCTAATATGGATGGTGGAAGTTCTACAACAATGGTTATTAATGGGAAACTTATAAATGATCCATGCGAACCACAAAAAGATGGTCAAGATTTTATTAGAAGTGCATGGATATTAAAATAGTCTTGATAATATATTGAAAATATGTTAAGATACAAATAGATTTAACGAAGAAGTTATCAGGAATTATTAAACTTAAAAAGAGAATTAGTGGATGGTGAAAACTAATGGGTTTAATAAGGAATTTACAATAACAGAGTTAAAGCGTTAATCGCGTTAAGATGATAAGTTAGAAATTCTATAAAGTAGGATGGTACCACGGTAAAACGTTCCTATATGATAGAATTTCTTTATTTATGGGAGGAATTATGAATTTACAGGAGTATATTGATCATACTAATTTATCTAAAACAGCTACTATAGAAGATATTATAAAACTTTGCGATGAGGCCAAAAAGTATCATTTTCCAACTGTTTGTATAAGTCCATATTACGTTAAAGCAGCCAGTGAATACTTAAAAGAAACAACAGTTGAAGTATGTACGGTTATTGGGTTTCCTAATGGCTATTCAACTAAATCAGTTAAACAATATGAGGCAATTGAAGCAATAAATGATGGTGCAAAAGAAATTGATATGGTTATTAATATAAGTGCACTAAAAAATAAAGATTATGATTATATTCGCGATGAAATAGAAACGATTCGCGACTCAATTGATGGTAGAGTTCTTAAAGTAATTATTGAGACATGTCTCTTAACTGATGATGAAATTATTAAAATGACGGAAATATGTAATGAGACATTCGTTAATTTTATTAAAACAAGTACTGGATTTGATAAAGAGGGTGCGACAACTCATGCAGTTAATTTAATTAATAAACATAAGAATAGTGTGTTAGAGGTTAAGGCTAGTGGTGGTATTAAAACACAAAGTGATGCTATTAAATTTATTGAACAAGGTGTAACTAGAATTGGTACTAGCCATGGAATTGATATTATACTAGGAAAAGAAAGTGAAGGTACTAACAAGAAGTGCTCTTGTGGAAAAAAATGTCAATGTCAAAAGGAGGAAAAATAATGACTTTATTTGAAGATTTAAAATGGCGAGGACTTATTCAAGATATAAGTAATCCAGATATTGAAAATAAATTAAATAATGAAGAACTAACTTTTTATATTGGAACTGATCCAACGGCTGATAGTTTGCATATAGGTCATTTTCCATCATTTTTATTAGCTACTAGGTTAAAACAGGCTGGACATCATCCTATTATGTTAGTTGGTGGAGCAACTGCTTTAATTGGTGATCCTCGAGGAAAGGGCGAAAGAACACTTGAATCATATGAGGTTATTAACCATAATTATGAAAAACTACGTCAACAGGTTGAAAGAATTTTTGGATGTGAAACGGTAAATAATTATGATTGGATTAGTAAAGTTAATGTAATAGAATTTTTAAGAGATTATGGGAAAAACTTTACAATTAATTACATGTTGGATAAGGATAAAGTTAGAAAGCAACTAGATAATGGTCTTTCTTTTACAGAGTTTTCGTATATGATTTTACAAGCACTAGATTTTAAGCACTTATATGAAACAAGAAATGTTACATTGCAGGTAGCAGGAAGTGATCAATGGGGAAATATAACTTCAGGTATTGAGTTAATAAGAAAAACATTAGGTGTGGAAGTATATGGTATGACGATGCCATTAGTTTTAGATGAGAATGGTAATAAAATTGGTAAAAGTGAAGGTAATGCTGTATGGCTTGATAAAGAAAAAACGAGTCCGTATTTCCTATATCAGTATCTTCTTAACACACCTGATGCTATTGTTATTGACCATTTAAAAAAATTAACACTATTAACTCGTGAAGAAATT
>OCVV011346407.1_pt1 | contig 55173 bp, 45 predicted proteins | sample 1539721 | NCBI WGS metagenome assembly OCVV01 (sample SAMN02144230, study PRJEB22623) | gut metagenome | biome: sheep rumen | host: Ovis aries | place: New Zealand
TCCGTTCATGCAGAAGTTCTAATGCTTGTGCAGATTGTTTGAATCATTCACACAAATTTCCCATCCTGCTGAGTTTCGCAATTACCTATTGTTATTCTTCAGGTAATCGCGGAACACTATATAATCGGGAAATTGTGTGGCGCTTCAAACCGCTTCCTTGCAAGGAGCTTCTATGTATCCACACAGCTTTCCTCTCCAACCGCGTCTTGCTATCACATGTCATCATTCATGACAGCACTTCGAGAGACCGCTTGTTCATATCATAGGACATATTCCGGATCCCGGTTCAGATCATGCAAATATCCTATCATACAAACAAGCGGTCAATCAACAATTGAATGACCGCTTGCAGTTAAATCTTATTCAGTCAGAATGCAAAGCATATAACCGGATCGATTTTCTTTGAAATACTGATCATCAAGCTTTCTTTGCGTTCTTTCTCATATCCATTGCTACGGAAACGATGATGATAAGACCTTTAACGATGTTTGTTGTATTATCATCAACCTTCAACATAACGAGGGCGTTGTTAACAACACCAAGAACGAGGATACCGGCAAGTACGCCAGAGATACGGGCAATACCACCAGAGTGAGATGTTCCACCGACTGTAGCTGCTGCGATGGCATCTGTCTCGTACATAAGACCTGTATTAGCCGGGTCAGCTGATCCTGAACGTCCTGCAAGAAGCATACCAGCGATAGCTGCGCATGTAGAAGACCATGCGTAAACAAGGATAAGAGTTTTCTCTACGTTGATACCTGCAACACGAGCTGCCTGATCATTTCCACCTACAGCGTATACGTTAGCACCCCAACGTGTCTGTGTAAGAAGGAATGCTGTAATAGCATACATGATAAAGAATACGATGATGATAACCGGGAATCCTGCGATCTTTCCTGATCCAAGGAAACGGAAAGAACCGGCAAGGTTAGAAACAGGTTTCTGTGTATACAGCTTAGCTGCAGCACGGCAGATCAGCTGAATACCAAGTGTAGCGATGAACGGAGGAATTTTTGTGTAGGCAATAACAGCACCGATAACTCCACCGAGAACTGCACCCATCAGAAGACCAACGATCCATGCAACGCCTGCCGGAAGCGGGCTTCCGCCTGCCAGAAGTCTGTTTGCGTAATCTGCAGGCTGTACCAGAGAAGCTGTAACAACGGCTACGAAAGCTGACGTTGAGGATACACCGATATCGATACCTCTTGAAAGGATGGCAAACATAACACCAAATGCCATAATACCTTTACAAGCCTCACCGGAAAGAAGTGTCAGCGCATTGTTAATACTAAAGAAACTCGGGTTAGCAATACTAACGATGATAATCATGACAATGAGGATTCCCCAAATCAGATTATCCTGAATGAACTTATTATTTTTAAATTTAGCCATTTTTAAATCTCCCTTCTCTCACTTTACTGGATATTAGTGAAATCACCAGTAGCATATTTCAGGATCTGCTCAGAATCGAACTCTGAACGATCAAGAATACCCGTCATATCACCCTCGTGCATAACGATGATTCTATCAGACATACCCATAACCTCCGGCAACTCTGAAGAAATCATAATGATTGCCTTTCCTTCGCCTGCCAGCTGTGTGATCAGGGAGTGAATCTCCGCCTTAGCACCTACGTCGATACCTCTTGTAGGCTCGTCAACGATCAGTACATCCGGGTCTGTCAGCAGCCATCTTCCTACAAGTACCTTCTGCTGGTTTCCACCGGACAGGTTCTTGATAGGAGTCTTTGATGACGGTGTTTTAACTCGAATCTTATCGATATACTCAAGCGCGTCTTCTTTCATGAGTTTATGGTTCAGTTTTAATTTACCGTAACGTCCCATACTCATTGCGGCAACGCCTGTATTGACCTCGATTGAAAGCAATCCGAGGATACCGTTACCACGACGGTCCTCTGTAAGAAGCGCGATCTTGTTCTTGATCGCATCTTCAGGAGATTTGATCTTGATCTCTTTTCCATGAAGGAAGATCTTACCCTCGTCGAGATGTCTCATACCAAAGATACATTCCATTGTCTCTGTACGGCCGGCACCAACCAGTCCTGCAAATCCAAGGATCTCACCTTTGTGAAGCTCGAAGGATACGTCTTTAACCCATTTTCCGGATTTGAGATGCTCTACCTTAAGAACGGTCTCACCGATCGGACAGTCAACCTTCGGGAACATGTTTGAAACTTCACGTCCAACCATCAGGGATACGACTTTATCCATTGTGAGGTTCTCTTTTTTATCGGTAGCGATGTATGTACCATCTCGATATACGGAGATATCATCGGAGATACGGAAGATCTCATCCATCTTATGAGAAATATAAATAATAGCTACGTTTTTGCTCTTAAGATCCGCAATAATGTTGAACAGATGCTCAACCTCTGCGTCTGTCAGGGATGATGTAGGCTCATCCATAATAACGATCTTAGCATTATAGGAAACTGCTTTTGCGATCTCAACCATCTGCATCTTTGCTACGGTAAGGTCTTTCATCTTTGTAGTAGGATCAATGTCCAGACCGATCTTTGCAAATTCAACTTTGGCTTTCTCGTTAGCAGCTTTGTGGTCGATCATAAAACCATTTTTAAGAGGAAGTCTGCCAAGCCACAGGTTATGTGCAACAGTACGTTCCGGTACTGGGGACAGCTCCTGGTGAACCATGGCGATACCAGCCTCAAGGGCCTCTTTAACGCTCTTAAAGTCAACCTCTTTACCGTCATAAACGATCTTTCCAGATGTTCTGTGGTAGATACCTGTCAGACAGTTCATCAGTGTAGACTTTCCTGCGCCGTTCTCACCCATCAGTGTATGTACGGTTCCGGGACGTACTTTAAGTTCAACGCCTTTGAGCGCCCGTACACCCGGGAATTCCTTGACGATGTCCGTCATTTCCAAAATATATTCGCTCATCTACCTTCTCCATTACTCTTAATTAAGGAAGGGACACTTCTGTGCCCCTTCCAGTCGTCAGTTACACAAGGTGAATACAACCCTAAAAGCCGCGAACTTTCAGTTCATATTCATTTTCCGATTACATGTACTCATCAACGTTGTCTTTTGTTACAGGCTCGAATGGGATCCACATGATGGACTCGCTTTCCTCAGAAAGCTCGTAATCTGTTCCATCGTTGATTGCTTTTCCATCGATCATGTTCTTAGCTGCGATAACGGCACCAGCACCCTGTCCAACCGGGTTCTGGAATACTGTCATGTACATCTCTCCGTCTTTTACAGCCTGAGCGCCGTCTGGTGTACAGTCAACGCCTACGATCGGAATTGAAGAAGGATCGATATCTGCAGACTTCATAGCCTCGATAACGCCGAGAGCCATAGCATCGTTGTTAGAGATGACGCAATCAAATTCCTCTGTTCCCAGAAGCGGAGAAATCTGTGTCTGAGCCTCTGCACGGTCATAATCACAAACCAGAGTTGTTACTTCTTCTGCGTTGATTCCGGCTTCTTTAAGGCCTTCTACAGCTGAAGTTGTACGGTTTGTAGTAGAAACCTGTCCGAGGATACCGGATACGAGGATGTATTTGATATCTGTCTGTCCTTTTTCTTTGAAGTACTCAGCAAGGTATTCAGCCTGGTATCCACCTGACTGCATCTCATCTGAAGCAACCAGAGAAGCGTTCTCATATTTGTCCAGAAGAGTTATGTCTGAAGGAGCACGGTTTACAAAAACGATCGGAAGATCTCCAGCTGCCTGGATACACTCTTCACCTGTCTCTGCATCTACAAGGTTTACGATAACTGCAGCCTCGCCTGCGTTTACAGCTGTCTCAATATACTGAAGCTGTTTGGAAACGTCAGACTGTGCGTCCTGTGCTGTTAAAGTAATACCCATCTCTTTAGCCTGGTCGTTAGCTGCGTTCTCAAGTGTGCTGAGGAACTCATCACGCTGAGACATGATCAGTGTCATGTTTTCTCCGCCTGATGCAGCTGCTGCTGTAGCTGTAGAACCTGCTGCTGTGGATGTTGCTGTTGTTGTTGTTGAGCTGCTGGAAGATCCGCATCCTGCCAGCATGGACATAGCCATAACACCTGCGATAGTGCCTGCTACTAATCTCTTATTCATGGTTACCCTCCTTTTTCATATACCAATAGGACTTACGATTCCCTTTCCCCGGTTCACGTAAGGTTTGAAGTTGTATTTTAAAATTGTGCGCACTTATAAATAAACAACTTCGCGTAGATATATCTTAACACTTGGCAAGCCATGTTCACAATCGGCACTTTTTACATTAATCAATTATAAAAATTGTATAAATTTTACAACGCAATTTGAAGGTTATTGTAAACAAAGGACTTTTTTTGATTCAAAACATCTAAAAAAAGCAAAAAAAGCCGTACATCTTCTTGCAATTTTTCAAGATGTACGGTCTTTTTTCTGTTATTAAATTAACAAATGTTTGCGCGGTCTTTGTTTTCCTGATTTCGATTATCATATAATAGTTTGTTATATTTTTATCAACTGTTCGGAATGCCTTTTTACCGCTGCCGCTCCGTTCTTATTCTGCCTCTGTTTTAAGTTCCTTGAACAGAATACAGTTCGGCATATCCACCGGACACGGTTTTCCCTTCATGACAAGAAGGTGTTTATCATAATCTATGGCAAATGTAGTGATTTCGTTTGACTCATGATTAACGCTGGCCAGATGCCTTCCGTCCGGGAATACCGCGATGTCCTTCGGATACTCTCCGCTGATCGGAAGAGAACGGAGTTTCGTGAGCTCTCCTGTCTCTTTATTCACCTTAAACATGGTGACGATATTATCCCCCGCCGTGGAGCTGAAGAGAAATTCGCCGTCAGGCGAGAAGCAAAGTCCAGAGCTGGCGTCATGCCCTTCCTCATCCTTTGCGGAAAGTACTGATATCTTCTGAATGCGGATGAAATGACCGTCTTCTTTTTTTGGGTCGTATGTCATAACGTCTATTGTATTTGAAAGCTCGGAGAGCAGATATACGAATTTCTTATCCGGACTCCATTTCATGATCTTCGGCGCCGACTCCCTCGGACATCTGATCGTATCCTCATGCTTCAGAGAATTAGTCTGTTTATTTATCTTATATATCTTTATCTGATCGATCCCGTTGTCTACCGCGCAGAGGAACTTATCGTCCGGGGTCGTCACAACACAGGATACATGCGGACGGAAGTTGCGCTCTGCGACGCTTCCGATGCCTCTGTGAAAAATTCCGCAGTTCTCTGATCCGAGACGTCCGTTATGGTGCGTATGGATCATCGTTACCTTTCCGTCGTGATAGCCTGCCACATAAAGGTATTTTCCCTTTCCGCCCACTGACAGATAGCATCCCCTCATGCCGCTGATATCGATCTGATTGATTGGCTCCAGATCGCCGTCCGGAAGGATCAGAAATACGGCAACGCCTTCGTCGGCGATGGAGTACAGATATTTTCCATTCGCGGAAAAACACAGATGAGAGGAGTTCTTTACCGGAACGACCTTTCTCTCCTGCATGGAGCCTTCCTCTGTATTCACATCATAGATATGGATACCCTTACTTTTTCCAATTGTATAAGTTCCTACATATGCAACGCATTTTTCAGCCATTACCGCCACACCCTTTCCTCTGTTATACATTCGGACATCCCGTTCCCGCGGGATCTTGAGCTCTCTTCCCTCTTAATTCAAGTCTCTCCCGCGCCGTCATACTGCCGGCGCACATTTTCAGTATAGCATGAAACACTCTTCTTAGCTATAATGAAATTGATATGAAAAGAATTATAGAATACACGGTCTCAACTGAATATAACGGCAAAAATGTCCTCGCTTTTCTGCGCGGACACGGCTTTTCAAAACACATCCTGATCTCCATGAAGCCATTCCCCGAAGCGGTACTTCTGAACGGACGCCGCCCTTTTATGTCGGATCTCCTCAGCGAAGGCGATGTGCTGCGGCTGACAATTCCCGATGACGATTTCTCGGAGGGCATCGTCCCCGCACATGTTCCTTTTGAAGTAATATACGAAGACGAAGATATTCTCGTGGTAAACAAACCCGCGGGAACTCCCGTCCACCCCTCCATGGGAAATTACGAAAACACACTGGCGAACGGCATTGTGGATTATTACAGGAAAAAGGGAGAGGATATCGTCTTCCGCTGCATTAACCGCCTGGACAGGGATACTACCGGTCTTCTGATCATCGCCCTGAATCCCCTTTTCGCTTCTGTTCTGTCCTCCTACCTGCGCGGGCGCAAAATATCCAGGACCTACCTGGCGCTGGTACACGGCCATGTCGAAGGCGAAGGCACGATCGACCTCCCCATCGGCAGAAAAAGCGATTCTCTTATCGAAAGATGCATAGACCACGAAAAGGGAGAGCGCGCAGTAACACACTATCGTGCTCTGCCGCTCTCCCTCAGGGGTAGTTCACTTCTTGAGCTGCATCTGGAAACGGGACGGACCCATCAGATCCGTGTGCATATGCACGCCGCGGGACATCCTCTTCTGGGCGATTCCCTCTATTATCCCGGCGATACTTCCGGAATGCCCCGTCAGGCACTTCACTCATGGAAACTTGAATTTCCGCACCCGGTCACGGGCCGTCAGATGCATTTTGCCGCTGATCTCCCGGAGGATATCAGATGCCGGCTGTCTTTCTGATATAATCTCTTGCCTTCAGAGCATACTCGAACGGATTTGCCTTTGCGGGATCCTGCTCGGCCTCTACGAGGAACCAGCCCTCATAGTTTGCTTCGTCCAGCGCTTTAAATACTCCCGGATAATCCACACATCCGTCTCCTGGAACCGTGAAGCATCCTTCGAGAACTGCTTTTCTGAATTTAAATCCTTCTGCGTACGCTTTTTCCATCATCTCCGGACGAATGTCTTTCAGATGAACATGACCGATACGGGGACCAAATTCTTTTGCCGCTTTTACGGCGTCCTCTTTGGAGAATGTAAAGTGGCCCGTGTCAAAGCAAAGATATACATATCTCGGATCCGTGTTGTCCATGAGACGTTTTGTCTCCTCAAACGTCTGTACAACAGTTGCCATATGATGATGGAAACACATTTTAAATCCGCGGTCTGCCGCGATCTTTCCCAGTTTATTAAGACCTGTGCAAAGCTTCTCCCACTCTTCATCCGTCGCAACCGGCTTATTCTCGCCGAACATTGAACACTCTTCCGCAAAAAGGCAGCGTGTCAGCTCACATACGTTTATCCTTCTGGCCCCTACAGCCTCCAGAAAATCAAGCGTCTTTACGAATTCTTTCTCCGTCTCTTCATACGGCTGAGAGCAGAGGAATGTGGAACACCACATGGAAGCAATCTTGATCCCGCGAAGATCCAGCGCCTTATTCAGCACTGCCGGATCAGTCGGGAATTTTCCTCCCACCTCGGTTCCCTGAAAACCTGCCAGGGCGGCTTCTGAGATCATCTGCTCGAAAGTAAGCTCGCCGCCAAGCTGCGGCATATCATCGTTAGTCCATCCAATCGGAGCGATACCCAATTTTACATTATTAAACATTCTGTGCCTCCTGTTTATTCTGCTTTTTCCCATGTGTTAGATTCGATGGAACGTAATACTGCGTCATTTACGGCGTCCACACGCGCACCGAGTTCGAAATCGCAGAAGTATGGTTTTCCATGCATTGCGCCCATCAGTGTATGTGCCTGCAGTGTCTTCATATCGTCAAACGCGATGGCAATTCCGCCTGCCGGCTGAAACCACTTGAAGCCTTCGTGCTGCGGGTTAAGGAGAACTGTTCTGAAGCCGCAGTCGCGTCCGTTATCTACGTCTGCGTCCGCTTTGAAATAAACCTGAACTTCGCACATGCGCTCCAGATTATATACTACGCTTCCCTCTGTTCCCTGGATCTCATAGTAGAAGTAATTCTTACGTCCTGTAGCCACTCTGGAAGATGAGAAATCTCCGATCGCGCCGTTTGCGTATTTTACCAGGAATGTGATAACGTCGTCATTTTCTACTTTTGCCATCTCGGAAGAACCTGCCTTTACAGGACGCTCCGGGATAACGATGGACTGTACGCCCATTACCTCGGTGATATCGCCCAGGATGAACTGGGATACGGACAGAAGATGGCTGCACAGATCGCCAAGAGCTCCGGAACCGGCCAGTGCTTTTTTATGTCTCCATGCGATCGGGATGGACGGATCAAGAAGCATGTCCTGATCGTATGTCGCATGTACGCGCATGATCTTTCCGAGTTTGCCTGACTCTACCAGCTCTTTTACGTACTGGTTTGCCGGGTTCATGATATTTGAAAATCCGCAGTAGTTAACTACGCCCTTTTCCTTTGCAAGATCTGCCAGAATGCGGGATTCTGCTGCTGTCAGTGAAAGTGGTTTTTCACAGAATACATGCTTTCCATTCTCCAGCGCTGCCTTTGCCATTTCGAAATGCATAACGTTAGGCGTTGCAACGTCTACCAGATCTACATCCGGATCTGTAACGACATCCCTCCAGTTTGTCGTGTAACGTTTGTAACCCATGTTTTCCGCGAAGGCTTTAACAGCTTCCTCGTTAACATCTGATACAAGCTCAAAAACAGGCATATCATCGCCAAAAATCATTTTTGCGTTGTGGAAGGCTGTCGTATGTGCCTTTCCCATCCAGCCGCCGCCGATCAATCCGATTCTTACTTCTTTTGCCATAACCCTTTTCTCCTTTACAATAACCTGAAAAAAATATGCTTTTCGTTTAATTATTATTTTTCCTTTGAATGATCTGATGATATCTCATATTCCATATGTTTCCAATAGCTTCTTTTGCGTGATAATATGCTTTTCTTGCTGTCTTTCTGATAATATAGTATAATGTGAAAAGCTTCCTGCTTCACGTTAAAGGGTCCGCTGTGAGCAGAGTATTTGGAAATGACATGCGGGAAGCTTCAGACTCTTATAAATAGAAGCTCTTTGTGCTTAAAGCCTCCGGGGGATGCACACGCCGCACAAATGAAGGCAGCTGCGCTGCTGTGCGGCGGCGCGCAAAGTCCGGTTCGCTCCCCTCAAGATTGAGGGGCTGGGGAGTTGAAGTCCGCTCGCGGACTTTGTTCTTTCACGTTTTACACTTATCTGCAGGAGGTGTATATGGATCAGCAGACAGGTATTTTAATAAACGAAAAAGGTATCCTCGAAAAGGACGGTATTTATTTCGCCATGACTTCTCCCTTCTCCAGGGAGAACCTGTTTTATCCGATGTTTTGCGCAGACTACACCTGCGACATTCCTTACCATGTGTCCAGAAGAGCCGATTCCTTTAACGCTTTTTTTCTCTGCTTCATATTAGACGGCGAGATGCGCTTCGAATACCGCGACACCACTTTTACGGCCAATAAGAATTCCGTAATATTTCTGAACTGCAAATACAGTCATACATACACGGCGCTTCGGCGGACCCGCTTCTACTGGTTTCACTTCGGAGGGCCTGCCTGCGCCGCCTATGCGGAAAAGCTGTGGAACATCCATCCGGGATGTTTCTCCGACCTGCCCTCCTTCGAGGTTTATTTTTCCCAGATCCATAATATTATGAGGACAAATAACGTTCAGGAAGATCTGCTGTCAGTGGCCATTCACCGGATCCTCGCCCAGCTGGCCACCTATCATGAACCTATCAGAAATATGACCGACGCAGTTTCCGCGGCAAAATATTACATCGAAAAAAACTATATGGAAAACATTTCCCTTGATACTCTTTCAGAGATCAGTTCACTCAGCAAATACCATCTTTCCAGAGAATTCCGCAAATCCACCGGCTATTCTCCCCACGAATATCTGATCAACGTCAGACTTGAGGAGGCCAAGAGAATGCTGTCCTCTACAGCCGATTCGGTAGAAAGCATTGCGTTTTCGTGCGCCTTCTGCTCCTCGGCAAATTTCATAAGGACTTTCAGAAAAAAAACAGGAATAACGCCCAATAAATTCAGAGAGCTGGTCTCTTCCTCAGGCTGACAGGCGGGGGTTTCAAAGCGCCGTATTTCACGGCGCTGCATTTTGCGGCTCTGTTTTCCTCAGCTTCGGATCCCGCATAATGTTTCCCCTGCATTACTTGATTTTTCCATGCGGGAGTTTAAAATGAAGATATGGAAGCTTGTACTTTACACCTTTTTCCGATCAGATGATATCCAACGATTAACTGAGAAATCATTAGACAGGTTATTACAAAACTCCGGAGGGGAAATTTGTGTGAATGATTCAAACATTTGCACAAGCATTAGAACTTCTGTATGAGCGGAATCTGCTGTATGAGCAGAAATCATATTGTCTCGGCGCAGCGAGTTTATGATTTCGCGAATGATATCAGCAGATGAAGTGAATACATAGAAGTTCTTTGCGCGGAAGCCGTTTGAATCGTTACACAATTTCCCGACCACACGGAGTTTCACAATCACCTGAAGAATTATAGAATTTGAAAGGAGATGGATCATGATCCAGGATATAGCACCGCATGTGTTTGACAATGAGTTTAAAATAAAGCAGCCGGAGGCAGACGCTCCCGTTATTATCTGCCTGCATAACAAGGTTGCCGTCTCGACTGACGGGAACGGAGATATTCATTTTCCGACCCGCGCCGAGCTGGAGGGCGAGGATATGACCTTTACCTATCTGTTCTCCATTGACGATACAGAATACTTCATGGGCGTGTGGAACACTCCTTCCCATGAAGCTCCCGAGAATTATTCCTACCAGCACGTCCGCACTTTCCGGACAGCCCTCCCGAAGGACAGAGCCTATGCCGGTATCACCGGATACTCTTTATGGCTCTGGTATCACACCCATCGTTTCTGCGGACATTGCGGCATCCGCACTGAACGGGCTAAAAACGAGAGAAAGATCGTCTGCCCCAGCTGCAGACAGCGTTTCTATCCCACCATCAACCCCGCCGTCATCGTTGGCGTCATAAACGACGGCAAGCTTCTTATGAGTAAATATGCCGGCCGTGAAAACAAGCGCTTCGCTCTTATCGCAGGCTTTGCAGAAGCCGGCGAAAGCATAGAAGAGACGGTGAAACGCGAAGTCATGGAAGAGGTGGGGATCAAAGTCAAAGATCTGCGTTTCTATAAAAGTCAGCCATGGGCTTTTTCCAACTCCCTTCTTATGGGCTTCTGGGCCCGGGTCGACGGCGACGCCACTCTGAATATCGACCGAAACGAGCTTTCCGACGCCGGATGGTATTCTCCCGATGAAATTCCGGAGGATGAAGAAAAAATCGCCATCACCCAGGAGATGATGACGATGTTCCGGGAAGGCAGCGCCCCCTTCTGATCTACGGTCAGCCGGATCCGCTGTCTGCAGGACATAAGCGGGGACTCCCCGACTGAGTTGAATATTTACTCTGAATTATGCATGGCATACAATGCCTGACCGAGTCCGATCCCGCCGTCATTTGGCGGGATCATCTGATGTATCAGCACAAAAAAGCCGTCCTTCTCCAGCAGTTCCCTGCACATCGAAACGAACAATATATTCTGCATGACTCCTCCGGAAAGCGCCACCGTATTCCGGCCGCTGATCTTTCTGCATTTTCTGCAGCCTTCCAGCACCAGCTCCGCCATCCTTCTGTGAAAAATGTATGCCAACCGGTCCGGATCCTCGCCGGAAAGCCTCCGGTCCATTAGTTCGCGAAACAGGGATCTTATATCCAGCCGGAATATTTCTTTTCCTTCATTTTCTGCGCCGCCCGTATCAGGAGTCATTCCATTCGCGCCGGACCCGGATACCTCTTCCCCTGCATCGGAATTTTTTCTGAGATATTCCTCCGCTGCGAATTCCAGCACCATAGACGCCTCTCCTTCACAGGACGATACCCTGCGAAATCCAAGCATTGCGCTGACTGCGTCAAAGATCCTTCCTGCGCTTGTGGAGCTTACTGTATTGATCCGGTTTTTCACCATTGCGCTGATGACCTTGAATTCTTCGCCGGAACAGATCCCAAGACGTTCTGCCAGACTAGCCGCCTCTTCCCGGCTGCTGCATACATCCTGAAGGATCGCCGCCGCAACGCGCCAGCCTTCCTTTGCCGCCAGGTCTCCGCCGGCCTGAAAGAATGTATCTATCGATCCGGCTCTCGAAAACCCGTGAATATCTGCCAGCAGAAATTCTCCTCCCCAGATAGTTCCGTCAGTTCCGTAACCGGTTCCGTCAAAGGCTGCGCCTATCACCGGCTCTATATGGTCGTTTTCGGCCATGCATGACAGGACATGCGCATAATGATGCTGCACCCTGATCACAGGGATACCCATATCTTCCGCGATCTTTCCTGTGTTATACTTCGGATGAAGATCGCAGGCTGCAGCAGCAGGCTTCATTTCCAGAAGCTGTTCCATTCGGACGATCGCCTCCCTGAGTGCTTTGACGCTGCGCATATCTTCCATATCTCCGATATATGGAGACATGTAAAAAAGCTCGTTTTTTGCCAGGCAGAATGTATTCTTCAGCTCACCTCCGATCCCCAAAACACATTTTTTTGTCTCAGGGACGTTTTTCCTCTTTCCCGCGCCTTCATCATATTCTTTTTCTCCGGAATGTGAAAGGATCACCGGAAGAGGCGCATAGCCTCTTGATCTCCGTATCATATACGGGGCTCCGTTCATCCATGACATGACCGAGTCATCTGCGCGAAGACGTATCTTTCTGTTGTGAGAAAGGATCACGTCGCAGAGGCCGCCAAGCGCCTCCTCTGCCTCCTCGTCCGTCCTGCAGATCGGCGCTCCCTTTGGATTTCCGCTTGTCATGACAAAGCAATCAGTCATGCTTTTTCCGTCGGGATAGTCAAACAGCAGCATCTGGACCGGCGCATACGGCAGCATTACCCCAACGTTGGGATTGCCGGGCGCCACCTCGGGACAGAGCCTCTTTTTCTTTTCTGTTCCCCGGAGGCGTTCCAGCAAAAGGATCGGTTTATTAGGACCCCGCAGGATCTCCTCCTGTCCCGGTAGTATACGGCATTCTCTCCGCACGGTTTCCATGTTTTTCAGCATCACAGCAAAGGGTTTGAAAGGACGGTTCTTCAGTTCACGCAGACGCCGCACGGCAGCCCCGTCTGCCGCGTCGCAGCATAGATGAAATCCTCCTATTCCTTTGACTGCGGCTATCTTCCCCTGACGGAGCATTTCCCTCGTATAAATAATGGCGTCCCTGCCCCGGATATTTTTTCCGGCAATATATATTTCCGGTCCGCAGTCATTGCAGCATACCGGCTGCGCATGATAACGCCTTGTCTCCGGATGTGTGTACTCCCATCCGCAGTCCGGGCACATGGGAAATTCGCTCATACTTGTCCTTACCCGGTCGTATGGCATAGAATCCAGGATCGTCAGCCTCGGACCGCAGGCCGTACAGTTGATAAACGGATGCAGATATCTCCTGTCCTTCGGATCGTATAATTCCTTTGCGCATCTGGAGCAGATCGCAATATCCGGCGAGACAAAAATGTCTCCTTTTACTTTTTCACTTTCAATGATATTGAAGCTGCGTTCGTATAACGGTTCTTCTTCGTGCACTTCCGTCTTCAATATGGCAGACCGCTCGGGAGCCTCTTCCCTGAGGCTTTTCAGGAATTCCCGGATTTTTTCATCCGGGCCTTCCGCGTGTATTTCCACGTAAGGTCCCTTATTGCAGACGCTTCCTCTGACGCCTGTTTTTTTGGCTGTCCTTGATACGAAAGGCCTGAAACCCACGCCCTGCACGATACCGTATACAAGTATTTTTTTTCTCTCAAGTGTCGACATTTATTTTCTCCCGTCAGCCCATCTGTATACAGCCGCTCCTATGATCAGGATATATCCGATCACGCTCAGCCCGTCCGGCACCTCGCCCAGAAAGATCATTCCCAGCAACGCGGCAAAGACCACCTGCGAATAGTCAAAAACAGAGATCTCTTTTGCCGGCGCATACCGGTACGCGGCCGTTACATTGAGCTGTCCGCCCGCGGCGGCACATCCTGCCCCGAGAAGTGTAAGGATCTGCTGCCAATTCATTGGATGATAGTCCAGGATCATAAACGGAAGGCAGAACAGTGTAGACATGACCGAGAAAAACATGATGATCACCGGTCCGCGTTCTCCGTGCTTGCCCAGTCTTCTTACGAAGGTATAGGCCATGCCTGCTCCAAGTCCGCCCGCTGCTCCCACGACCGCGGGTACTGCCTTCATGGAGAAACTTGGTTTCATAACAAAAAGTGCTCCGCAAAATGCCACAAGAACTATGAGCCAGTCTTTTTTATACGCTTTTTCTTTCAGAATGAAAATCGACGCTATGATCGCAAAGAACGGCGATAGTTTGTTCAGCATATTTGCGTCCGCGATATGCATATGATCGATCGCATAGAAATTGCATACGATCCCGATCGTTCCGCACACCGACCGGATCAGAAGCATTGGAACGCTTCCTTTTTTTATCTTAAACTTCTCCTCTGTTCCCGCGAGGATCATGATGGCCATCAGTGAGGCGATCGCGTTCCTGAAAAAAGCCTTCTGCATTACCGGCAGATCTCCGGACATTTTTACCATGAAGCTCATCAGCGAAAAGAAGAACGCCGCAAGCAGAATATGAAAGATTCCTTTATTTTTATTGCTCATGAAAATACTCCATTCCCGGTGACGCAATATTTGATACCGGCCGGATGCGCTCCGGCGCGGCTCCTGCGGCACCACCAAGGCTATTGTATCACAAACATGAAATCCTGGCACTCATCCGGAACTCTCCTGCCTGCTGATGATGTAAAGTCTTTTTGCCTGCCTGCTTCTGTCCGGGTTTTATTTTCGGATCTGCCGGCGATATCCTACAGGGAGAAAAACTGCTCTATCTCCGCAGGAACATCCTTAGCCAGACCCGAATATGCTATGGTATCCGTATCCTTCATCGTAAAATAAATCTGCCAGCGATCCTTCAAACCTGCTGCATTTTCACTTCCGCAAAATTTCTTCCATGCATCCCATTCGATCTCTTTCAGGATCTGCGATGCTTTCTCACTTTTTTGCTGAGTGAGGAACTCTGCCGGCGTATACCTGTCGATACCTCCTTCCAGCAGATTCATCCCATCTCCATCATATATACACTGCATTCCAATATCAATGATCCGGCTTTTCTCATAAGTCTCTTCTTTTTTCACCACCACTATACAGCGGATGTCGCGCACATTTTCTTCCTTCAGGTACTTTCCACCGGCGACCGCATATTCTATATATCCGTAGTCAGGATAGCTTTTCTGATTTTTTAATTTGTAGCTTTTTACCAGATGATGCAGGTCATATAAAAAAACCGTATCCTTAGTGAGACCATATGTTTTCACAAAGGCATCCACATTCAGGTCCTTCATTTCCTCCGCTGTAAGTCCGCCGATCTCCCTGAGCTGTTCAGCGGTCAGATATGTTTTTATTTCTTCCTCATCTTCCCGGCTGCTGTTTTTTATGTTTTTTTCCATGTTATCACTGTCTTCTCCTGACTGCTCCTGTCGTGTTTTATTCTGTCCTGTTCTATCCTGTCCCGTTTTATCCTGTCCTGTTTTATCCTGATCTTCCGATACATCCTGATCTTCATCTGATTTCAGGTCTTTTTCTACTCTTTCCCGGTCATTTTCCTTTTTCCCCTGATCTTCCCTGCTTTTTTCAATGCCGCTTTGTGTCACGGATAAGTCAACAGATTTCTCCCTATCTGACGTCCTTCCGCATCCGCTAAGACAGAAGGATAATATCATTACCGCTGCTGCGGCTTTCATTAAAGATGTCCGATAATCAAAAATCATATACCTTCTCCTTTCTGAACGTCATGTTTTTTCTTTTTACCGAAGCGTTTTCGGCCTCCCAAAGCCACACCCGCTGCCGCAGAGACAACCACGGCAATGACCGGCAGAACATACGGGATCTGCCCGGGCAAAGTGTTCTCTCCTTCTCTTCCGATAGTCCCTTTAGTCCTGCCGGAAAACGGGCTTGAAAAAGGAAAACCTTCCGGCAGCTGCAGCGCACCGCCCAGAATGCCTCCTTCATTTTTTGTCACCAGAACATCTCTGCAGAAAGGAAACTGAGGCTTCCATATATAATTTCCGTTTATGTCTTTCTCATCGGTATCCAGGACGTTCCCTGCCTGATCGGCGAGAACGAAACGTATGTGATGCTTCCCCTCCTCCAGCTTCAACGAATCCGTATAATGGATATTATCCCGGAATCGCTCTTTGCAAAGAACCTCCTTTTCATCCGCAAAAACCTTCACATAAGACAGTCCAAAGGCGTCGAAGGCGGAAAAGGTTATCTTTCCGTCATCGACTTCCTTTTTCTCCGAACCGGTGATGCTTTGCAGCAACGGGGCTGTTCCGTCCACGCAAAAGAACATCGGATCTGCGAGATTCCGAAGGCTTGATGAATAGTTTCCGGCCAGATCCTCCGACGAGACCGACACCCGGTAAACGCCGTCTTTTCGGAAATTCTCCTTTGAAATCACATATGCGTATGAGTGCCATCCGCTCATGGGAAGTGCCCGGTCTCCATTTTCCTCCGGATCGGATCCTGATGCGGATTCCGGAGATATCTCCCTTACCCCATACCGGGCGTCTGTTATTGACTGCCCGCCGCGGACGATCTCGGCTTCTCCCGTACCCTGTCTGATCCCCGCCGGGTTTATCTCATAAAACAAGAGATCCTCATCTACCGATCGGACGAAGTTGTTTTTTATTCCGCCAAACCCGCCTCCGGTCCGGAATTTTGACCCAAACCGGTCGATCACAAAATCCAGCTTCTCTTCCTCCCTGTTTCCTGCCAGGTCTCTGGCCTCGACCAGGAGTCTGTAACGGCCGTCGGCCTCTTCACCTCCGGTAAAATGCAGAAAGCTCGCTCTTCCGGACATATTATTGTCTGTCAGAAATTCGGAAGTCACATTTTCCGTTTTCCCGTCCGACCCGATCCTATAAACACTGATCCGGCTTTCTGCAGGATGGAGATCATTAATTCTGATGGTCCCTGTCATACTGCCGGCATAGATTCCCCCATCCTTCAGGCCTGATATTTCCAGCTGATCGATCTTTGTGTCGATGACAAAGTTTTCAGGATCCCGGGTGCCCGGTGCGTAACGGATCTGCCGACATGTGTTTCCGGCTGCATCTGTGATATCAATCTTTAAACTATATTCATCGTCCTCCGAAAATTTAACTCTGCATGCGTAAATCTTTTTCCCCGCATCATCCACTCCCTTAAGCCGCCAGTCCTCAATGATGACCGGCGTTCCTTCAGTTCCCCGGGCTTTGATAATGCTTCTTTCTCTGTCGAAATTATTCTCGTGCACCCTGATTTCTGCCGTGCGGGCCGCATTATAATATTTTTCATTTTCAGGTTCGTTCAGATCAAAGAACACCTCCGTCGCAGGCGCTTCGCCGTCAATATAAAACTGCAGCTCCCGGATCCCCGTCAGCCTTCCTGACCGGTCATAAAACCCGAATTTAACCGAAACTTCATTCTGCTCTGCACGCAGATAAACTGTACCCTTCATCTTTGTGATCAGGTTTTCATCCGTTTCCAGAATTTCCCATCCGCTGCAGCTGCTGCCGGGTCTCAGGTTTTTATCCTGATTCAGCGGGATTTCCGCCTCCGGATCCGCTCCCGAATAAAACGACGCTCCGGCCGTTTCCATCCCCACACTTCCGATGCCGGAAAAGTAATTCTCAAGAGTCACCGTGACAGGAATCGTATCGTTTATATAAATTTCTTCACCTTGTTCATTTACGCCATCTGCGGGCACTGCCGGAACCGCACTGATCGACCCGGGAATGCCCGCGTCTTCTCCGTTTCCGGTCACGAAGCCCTCTGTGTATACCGGTGTTCCGTGATTACCGCAGCAGTCATACGGTTCGGCTTCTATTCTTCCCCGAAAAACATCGGGAAGCCCGAACTGAAGCATGTATTTCCTGCAGACCTTATCGTCATTTTCCGTAGCTTTTATTTCTGCCTGCAGCAGCGCCTCCTCCAGACGCTCTTCACCTCCGCCTCCGGCGTCCTGAAACGTCAGTTTTACAAACGTTCTGCTTTCACAGCGATGTCTGCTTTCCGTTGTATTTTCGGTGTCTGCGGTATTTTCCACATCTGCGCCGCTCCCTCTCTCATCGCCTTTACCGTCGATTGTACTTTCAGTATCATCTTTGCTTTCCTGCTGTGCGCCGGCGTCTGTCATTATTATGGTGCACCATGCCGCTTCCGGAAAAAAGTGCCGGTATCCTGCGGCAGCTTCCGGTCCTGCCTCACTTTTATAATTCTGCCCTCCGCTCTGAAAAAAAATCTCTGTGATTTCAGGCGGAGTTTCGTCTCTATCACAGCTTTCCTCACTTGTGTCATCTGTTTTTTCCAGCTCCGGCTTTAACACAGTTCTCATACCTGCAGTCTTTGCGCTGTATGTTTTACCCCTCATTCCAGAGTTTTTAAATTGAATCCTTGTACCCGCTTTTGCGAAACGAGCCTCAGCTCCCGATTCCATGGAACGAAACTCCGTCTCCGGTTCCGAGAAACGAAACTCCGTCCCCGGTTCCGCGGGGCGGCTTCCGGGCAGCATCGCTGCCGCGAGCATGATCATGATGCATTTATGTATGTGTTTGCTTTTTGGCATATGTCCTATGAGCTTTCCTCCATTTCAAGTTTTTCGATCCGTGCGGCGGTCGTTTCTGTTATTTCCTTTTTCATTTCCAGACAGTCTTTCCGGGTCACGTCTACCCTGTCCGCTTTTTGTGATATCTTTCGCATTACATCTGTTATTTCCTCCGCTCTTATCCCGGCAAGGAGCATTCCCGCGGACTGTGAATAAAGTATTTTTCCAAGCTCGTCAAGGAAACTAAGGCGGCTGTAAGGATTATCTGAGGATATGTCGTTTTCTCTATCATCAAGGCAGTTTTCAATCGAAAGAAGCAGATCTCTGTAGTCTTGCGCTCCCGGCTGGTCCATTTTTACGCCGGGCATCACATAATTGCGATAAAAGGACGCGAGAAGGACAAAATCTTCCGCTTCTTTTCCACTGTCCTTTACCTCTTCTAACCAGGGTTCCGCCATCAAAAGTCTGGTCTGAAAATCTTCGCTGCCTTTGTACATATATATATACATTTTTCCAAGATAAAGAATGAGATCTTCGTATCCTTCCTGTGTTTTCAAATCCTCTCTGCTGCTTTCAATATATGCGCTGATCTCTGCGCTCTCTTCGCTGCCAAAACAGTCATTTTCCTCATACAGCCTCAGCAATTCCTTATATGCCGCCGGATCCTCCGGTCTGAGCCGGATCGCCGACCTGCAGTTTTCAATTTTATATTCCGGTGACTGTGATCCTGAATAATGGATCAGCTGATGATACTCCCTTTCATCAGCGAAAAGGGAAGTCCCCTGTATCATGATGTGTCCGCCTGAACACATAAGTAAGATAAACAGCACCCCTGCAAGGATGTACTGCCTTTGTTTTTTATGAAATGTAAGATGTGTGATAGGTTCCGTTATGGCAGGAATAACAGAATAGCTGCCTCTGACGGACGAAAGCCTCTGCAGTTCATTTTCAAGTTCCGCACAGCTCCCAAATCTTCTCTCCGGATCCTGTTCCGTGCATCTGTGAAGGATCCTGCACAGGGCTTTTTTCTTTCTTTTTCCCATCTCCGGACATGCTTCCAGCATTCGCCGGAGCGTCATCCCGAGAGAATAGATATCCGTACGGCAGTCTGTCTGACCCTTTCCATACTGTTCGGGGGCCGCAAATCCCGGCGTTCCCAACGTTTCCGTGTCTGACAGCTTCCCCTTTGCGTATCTTCTGGCAATGCCGAAATCGATCAGATGAATCTCTCCGCCGGATCCTGTTATGACATGTCCCGGCTTCATATCTCTGAATATGACAGGCGGATCCTGCGAATGAAGATATTCAAGCACTTCGCATATCTGAATCCCGGTCCGGAAAAATTCCTCCGGCGAAAGCGGCCTTCCGCTCTCGAGGATCTCCTCCAGGGACAGCCCCGTGATATATTCCATGACCATATAGAGATTCTGCTCTTCTTCACCTGTTCCCTTTAAGATATCTGCGATCATGGGGATCGCGGGATGATTCAACTGTTTGAGAAGATCAGCCTCGGCATAAAGCTTCTGCTGCCACTTGCGGATCTCATTCTCCGGGCCGCGGGTCGGGCCCGGACCTTCACAGCATGAAGCTGTTCTGATCTCCTTCACCGCCCAATTCCTTTCAAGATGCCTGTCCCAGACCAGATAGACCTTTGAGGAACCGCCGTTCCCGATTTCCCTGATGATCTCATATCGGTCATCAAGGATTTTTCCTTTGATAATACTCACTCAAAACCGCCCCTTTAATACATTATCCAACCTCCGTTTCCGGTTAATTTCCTTATGTTAACTTTATGATACCTTCCCATCCAAAGCTCGTCAATAACTCCGGCGGACACATTAACACATAGCGAACCGGACTTTGCGCACGAAAAAAAACCGGCGCAGCCACTACTACGTGGCTGCGCCGGTTTTTTCAGAGATAGAAACTCCCTATATGAAACCGTCTTTCGACAGCTGCTTTTTTATTCCATATGTTTTCTGTCTTATCTGCCTTAACGGTTATTCTTTTCCATCCCAGCAGTATGTACAGAGTTTTTCTTTTTCTATACCTATAGCTTTCACCAGATCATCAAGACGGTTATATCTCAGAGATGAGAATCCCATCTTTTCACAGATGCGTTCCACCATCCGATGATATCTCTCTGAATCAGGATTTGTATAGTCATCCAGGATATCCCTGCTGACATTTTCACCCTCTTCTTCTGCTATGACACGTCTTGTGATCAGTTCCAGATCCGATTTTGAACGGGAGAAATTGATAAATTTACATCCGTATACCAGCGGCGGACATGCGGAACGCACATGCACCTCTTTTGCTCCGGATTCGAACAGAAACTGAGCCTGTTCCTTCAGCTGTGTTCCCCTTACGATGGAATCATCGATGATCAGGAGGCTCTGTCCTTCTATCAGCTCGTGGATCGGTATCAGTTTCATCTTTGCGATCATATCACGCTCGGACTGGATCGTCGGCATGAAGGACCTTGGCCACGTAGGCGTATATTTTATCATCGGCCTTGAAAATGGAATTCCTGACTCATTGGCGTAGCCGACCGCATGAGCTGTTCCGGAATCCGGTACTCCCGCGACGATATCCACGCCGTCCACCAGAGCTTCCTCGGCCAGATCTCTTTTGGCCATATATTTTCCGCAGTTGTAACGCATCTGCTCTACGTTGACGCCCTCATATTTGCTCGACGGATATCCGTAGTATACCCAGAGGAAGGAGCAGATCTGCATTCTTTTTCCGGGCTTCACAAGAGAAACTACCTTCTCCGGAGTCATGACAACTATCTCGCCCGGTCCCAGTTCTGAATAATCCTTATATCCGAGATTAAGATATGCATGTGATTCGAAGCATGCGCAGAATCCATTGTCCTTCTGTCCGATGATGACGGGCGTGCGGCCTTCTTTATCCCTTGCGCAGTATATTCCCATGGGCGTCATGACCAGCATTGTCATAGATCCGTCTATCAAATCCTGCGCGTATCTGATACCATCGATCAGATTGTCCTTCTGGTTTATCAGCGTAGCTACAAGCTCTGTCTGATTGATCTCTCCGCCGCTCATCTCCAGAAAATGTGAATGTCCTGTTTTCAGAAGCTCATCTGTGAGTTCCTCTGCATTATTGATCTTGCCGACCGTAGAAATGGAATATGCCCCATGATGTGAACGAACGATCAATGGTTGCGGTTCGTAGTCGGAAATACATCCGATGCCCATCGTTCCTTTCATTGATTTAAGATCAGAATCAAACTTTGTACGAAAAGGTGCATTTTCGATATTATGGATTGCTCTGCTGAAACCTTTTTCTTCACCGTATAACACCATTCCCGCTCTTCTGGTTCCCAGATGAGAATGATAATCGGTGCCAAAAAAAACGTCAAACACACAATCTTTCTTTAAAGCCGCCGCGAAGAATCCGCCCATCGATACTCCCTCCTGTCATTGATGACTGCAATTCGCTCTAATACAAAACATATATCCCTGTATATGTTATTTTAAAAACGTTTCAATACTACAAAAATAATGGCGAAATGTCAACGTTCAATTTGTTCGTTTTCAACTTGTCCTGTCGTTCAATTTATTCTATCACTCTCTTTCCCCTAATTCCAGTATTCTCATAAGCCTTTCTGTTTTGACCCCTTTTTCATAAACTTTTTGAATTTTGTTCTTATTTTGTTTACAACTTGAACATGATTTTTATATATTTTCTTCGTATACTTCTATTATACAAATAACGAAATTTCGTAAGATTTGATTCTTTTTCATATACCGGCCGGCATGGTCGGATTCTCCTTCCTAAGAAAGAAAGACTCCACTTGCGGGAGTCTTTTTTTCATGTCACAGGAAATCCAAGTCTCGCTTGTCATAACCTGCCGCTTAAGAAGCGGGGGTCTTCTCACGCTGAGATAAATCGCAATTATTTCCATTACGTATTATGTTTTTTCCGGATCTCACCGAGGATCATCATATATGCTTCCTGATATGAGATTTCCCTCTCTTCCGCGATCCGGGCGGCACTCTCAAACTCAGGATAATATCTTATCTCGCTGCCGATATCCACCACTTTTACCATGGCAGACCCGAATGGCGTCTCTACTACTTCTTCCCGCCTTGGCAAAACCGTTCTTTCCATCATCATCCTTCGGATTCCGATCGTGGTCGTATTTCTGAAAATAATATTCTCCATCTCAGAAATCATATCAGGGCTGCAGATCACGTTAAGCTGCCAGGCCGGACGTCCTTTTTTCATATAAAGAGGCGAATAGTTTACGTCTCTCGCCCCTGCTTTCATCAGCAGCCCCATGACAAGACCCAGTTCCTCGCCGGTGCTGTCATCGATATTTGTTTCCAGCTTACAGATCTCATCCCGGGACAAATCAGCATCCCCGCTGCCCTCGACCAGGAAAGCCCGCAGGAAACTCGGTCTCTCATACTCGCGTTTTCCTGCTCCATATCCGATCCTGTATATCTTCATATTTTCCGGAAGCTTATCGGATGTCCGGATCGCCGCTGCAATGGCCGCACCTGTCGGCGTCACGAACTCTCCTCTGTCCTTAAGCGAGATCCGCAGATCCAGTCCGTAAGCTGCCGCAATATTTGATACCGCAGGTACCGGTATTGGCAAAAGTCCATGTGCGCATCGTATCGTCCCCGTTCCCTCAAATATGGATGGAATGTAAACGTTATTAATATGCAGACTGTCAAAACACACAGCAGCTGCCACTATATCCACGATGGAATCGATCGCTCCCACCTCATGAAAGTGTACATTCCGGATATCGGTTCCGTGTGCCTTCGCCTCAGCCTCCGCCAGGATCGTAAATATGCGCTCAGCCAGATTCCGGGCTTCAGGCGTCATATCGCAGGCGTTGACTATCTCCATGACCTCCTTCAATCCGCGATGAATATGATGATGGATGTGATCATGTTCATGCTCATGGTGATGACCATGGGCATGCTCGTGATCATGGTGATGACTATGTTCATGTTCGTGATCATGATCATGATGATGACCATGGGCACATTCATGCACATGCCCGTGGACATGACCCTCTCCGTGAAGATACTCCATATCATGGTCATGATTCTCATGCTCAGCATCCAGAATCACATGAAAATCACAGCATGAGACAGCACTTTTTTTTACCGTACTGATCTTCGTCCTGAAGGATCTGTCCTGCACGGAATCCAACGCTTTTTCCAGCGCCTTTCTGTCCGCCCCAAGATCTATCATCGCCGCCACAAACATATCTCCGCTGATTCCTGAAGCACATTCCAAATATAAATCTTTCATTTCTTTCATTATCTGCCGTTTCTTTTTTCAAAATCTGCTTTTTTTAATCTGCTTTTTCTTTTTTATCTGTCGTTTTTTTGGTGTTTCTTTTTTATTCAACCCCTGCCGTTATTCGTCCAAAATATGACTTTCGCTTTTTTTGACCAGGTTCTCTCTCCTGACTGCGCGCAGAGGGAAGCACCCCGGTGCGGATCAGGATCGCTTATCTTAACTCTGCTCCACGTTTCCGGCGACTGCCAGACGATTTATCTGTGTCGCCATATAACCCGCCCCGAATCCGTTATCGATATTCACCACGGACACGCCGTTGGCACAGGAATTTATCATTGTAAGCAAAGCCGACACTCCTCCAAACGACGCTCCGTAGCCGATCGACGTAGGAACCGCTATGACCGGATTTTTTACAAGCCCGCCGATAACGCTGGCAAGTGCACCTTCCATTCCTGCCACGGCCACAATGCAGTTTGCATTTCTGATCAGATCCATCCTTGACATCAGTCTGTGGATCCCGCTTACGCCCACATCATAGATCCGGGTCACATTGCTCCCGAAAAATTCTGCCGTCTGTGCCGCTTCCTCGGCCACCGGAATATCCGCTGTCCCTGCAGTGCAGACTGCGATACAGCCGATCCTCTCCTTGTCTTTCCGCTCAGCTTTCAGTGTGCGCGCCGCCTCATCATACTTTATCTCCGGAATGATCTCACGTATGAGTTCATACTGATGTTTCGAAGCCCTTGTTCCGTATACTTCACCGTTTGCTTCATACAGACGCCGGTATATCTCTTTCAAATGCCCGTCCTGCTTTCCGCTGCAATAAACCACCTCCTGGAATCCGGTCCTCATCCCGCGATGCATATCAAGCTTCGCAAAACCCATCTCATCAAAAGGCCTTTTTGCAAATATTTTTTCAGCATCCTCCACGGAAATCTTTCCTTCACGCACTCCCTGCAGTATGTCTTTAGTCTCCACGTGGATCTCCTTTCCTTTTTACCCTTCCCTGATAGTTCTTTGCGCTCTGCTGCCTTCCTCTGTGCGGCGTGTGCATCCCCCGGAGGGTCTGTATCGCAGGAAATCAACGAGATTTCCTGCGATACAAGAAAGACCGGACTTATCGTCCGGTCTTCAAAACATTGCTCTGTCATGTCATATATCTAAGCGTACATCCTCCGACTGTGATCAGTAATAACGTTTGATCGCTACTATATCTCCGGAAGCATTCACATCGCTTACCTTGATTCCGTCTTTCTCATTGGACGCATGTACGATCGTACCATCTCCAAGATAAATACCTACATGTCCGTCATAGCAGATAACGTCGCCTGCCTCTGCCTGATCCAGACTGGATACCGATGAGCCTGACTGCGCCAGCTGACTGGAAGATCTCGGTACGGAATATCCATATGCTGCATAAAGCTGATTTACGAAGCCGGAACAATCGATACCGTTTGTCAGACTGTTTCCTCCATATACATACGAGTTGCCCAGGAACTGGAGTCCGTAGGATGCAATAGAACTTCCGATGGAAGATCCGCCTCCTGTTGAATAAGTTCTTCCTGAAGATCCGCTTCCCGAAGAGCTTCCGCCCTGGGAACCGCCGGAATAAGAAGCTGATCCGCCTCCTGCCGAGTAAAGCTGCGCTGCGTATGCTTCTGCCGCTTCCGTATCTCCTGATGCGATAGCGTCAGCCTGTGCTGTCGCAAGCTCCTGATACAGTGCTTCCTGCTGAACTACAAGAGCCTGATACTCGGCAGCCTTCTGAATAGCGACTGCAAGCTGCGCGTCATAATCCGTATACTGAGCCTTTGCCTGATCCAGAAGTGCTGTCAGGTTTGCCTGATTCGTCTCCTGTGCGGATTTCAGATTTTCAAGGGACGTTTTTTCTTCTTCCTGCTGGCTCTTTAAAGCCGCGATCCTGTCAATTGTCTGAGCATACTCCATCAGACAATCTCTGTCATATTTATAAAGTTTTTCCGTGTATTCTGCCTGTGTCAGAAGATTAGACAGATCGTCTGAATTCAAAAGAGTTTCAAGCCAGCTGGCATCTCCGCCTTTCTCATAGAGATACTGGATCCTCTTTTTCATTGCGTCATACTCTGTCTGTCTTACTTTTTCCGCTCCTTTAAGATCGGAAGTCGTATCTTCGATTTCTTCTCCTTTATCATCTATCTGTACTTTCAGGTCCTCGATCTCTGCCATAGATGTGATCAGCTGAACGCTGAGACTGTCGATTTCTCCTAAAAGCTCTGTTTTCTTTGTTTCCAGATCAACGATCTGTGCCTGTGCTGTGGCTGGATCGGCAAAAACCGGAGCTGCCTGCATCATAAGCATTAATGCTGCGAGACCTGCTGCAATCCATTTCTTATTCAACATATATACTCTCCTCAAATCATACATATTGTAACATTTTAGACACATTTAAACAATTATGTTAAATAGTATCACACTTCTATCACCACTACAAGACTCATTCGTACATTTTCCTGTAATTTTTTTTTAATAACTAAAACTTCCCGCATGTCATTTCTGAATGGTTTAATCATGAAAAATACATCGTCAGGACGCTCCCGCTTATGTCTTGCAGGCAGCGGTACTAATGAATTTTCGTTGTTTATACTTGAAAATTCAAAGTGCCGGCCGCAATACAAAACCTTTCCAATGTTATTTTTCATGATCAAACAGACTCTTCAACGTAAAACGGGACGTTTCTATAAAAGATAAGAGAAAAAGTAGATTCCTTCATCTATAACGTAACAGTTTCGTAATATGGTCTCAAGCCGGAAATGCCCGTGATCAGGGTCTTTCTTCAATAGTGACGTTATTTATCTGGACTGTATTCTCTGTTTTTTTCTTGTTTCCTGATTCTGTGTCCTCCGGGGTAAGCTTTGTGACATCCTGTGAAGTCACTGTGATCTCCCCGTTTTCTATTCTGGCAAGGACATCGTCATAATCAGCCTGGCCGAATGTATTGAAGGTACTTCCTTCCATGTTCAGATAAATACAGTTTTCGGCTACTCCCAGCTCGCTGCTCTCGCCACCCGAAATGGAACCGGCATCTATCATCGTCAAAGCCTGCCGGGCAGCGTTCGTATAATTGATTCCGGCAGCCGCCATGATCGACGCTCCTGCCGCAGCATTCATATCATCTGTTATGATCTTTCCGTTCGCGCGCACTGCTCCCTGTTCCGCCACAAGCTCAGCGCCGCCGCCTGCCACCGCGATCACCTGACATCCTTCCTGAAACCAGGAAACGATCCCTGACACCTGTGCCGGACTGATTGCGTTCGACGTCATATATTTATATTGAATGACCACCTCATCTTTTTTCAGCTTAAGCTCGCCTGCCGCCTGATTTGCTCCCTGAATAAAACCGGATCCGTAGCGGACGGTATCTTCGTCTTTGCTTCCACCGTAGAATCCCAGAAAACGGCATCCGTCCTTCACGGCAGCATATCCTGCCAGGAAACCGGCGATCTCCCTTGAGAAAATGATACTGCAGGTGTTTCCCCTGATACGCTTATCGCCGCCCTCTTTGTTTTCGGCGGGAACGCCGTCGATCAGGACAAACTGTGTATGCTTCTCAATCTTCTGGACCTCATAAACAGCGTAATTCATCTCCGTACCCGAACAGACGATAACATCCGCACCGTCGTCAATCGCCGATTTCATGGCAAGCTCCGCGTCTCTCACAGAGCCCGACTCCGGCACATATGTGACCAGCTCCCTGTTTGTCTCATTCGCGTAATCTGTAAGCCCCTGCCAGATCTCCGCGTTTGCCGGTCCTCCTTCGCCTGACTCGGTATTACCTACAAATGCGATCACTTCGCCCAGTTCCGAATCCGAACCGCAGCCGCCAAGCATCGCTGACCCCGTTATGATCATGACCATTCCGATGCTGATCACCGGTCCTGCTCCCCTTATTTTCCTCAATAATTTCACGTGATTTCTCCCCTGTATATTCAGAATCATATCCCTTCTTCAGCAAGTACTATAAATAGTATACTCAGAAAACCGAAGGTTTAAAACCCTCTTTTTCACTCCTCGTTGTCTTTTTTTTCCGGGAATGTTATGATATGTCGCAGGACCATTTATCCGGCGGCTTTACGGGATAGGGCGGCAGTTCGTTCTCCTTTTTCGCAATGCCCGGCCCTGATTTCTAAAAACAAAGTCCTTAAGCTTATATCCGTTCCCTTTTCTTTTCAACTTGATGGGATCGAGGCTTTGACTTTATGATACGGGAGAATTCCAAATGAAAAAAACAGACTGGACGAAACTGTCCGTAATATTTCCAATGACTTTTATCTGCTGTTTTCTCTGGGGAAGCGCCTTTCCCAGCGTAAAGATTGGATACAAGCTTTTTTCCATCGCTTCTGATGATCAGGCAAGCCAGCTGCTCTTTGCCGGAGCGCGATTCACTCTTTCAGGTATCCTTGTTCTTCTGTTCGGCAGCATCGGCTCCCGCAGACTGATCCTTCCCCGGAAATCTGCATGGAAATATGTTTTCCCGCTGGCTCTGGTACAGACCGCGGGACAATATTTCTTCTTTTATATAGGCCTGGCGCATACTTCAGGGGTAAAATCCTCCATCATCGTGGCCGCCAGCACCTTTTTCGCCATATTCTTCGCGGTATTTCTTTTTCATCAGGAGGTGCTGACTGCCGGAAAGGTTATCGGCTGCCTCATAGGTTTTTCGGGCGTCGTTCTGATCCAGATGTCCGGCGGCGGCCCGCTGGAGCTGAGCTTTGCCCCAAACGGCGAGGGCTTTATCCTTCTGTCAGCGATCATGTACGCCCTTTCATCCGGTATGATAAAAAATTTTTCACGCACGGAAGATCCGGTCACTTTAAGCGGCAGCCAGTTTTTCGCAGGCGGACTGATACTGATCGCCGCCGGTCTCTTCCTGGGAGGACGCCTGACTCCCGCCGGACCTGCTTCGATACTGCTTCTGCTTTACATGGCGATGATCTCCGCTGTAGCTTACTCTCTCTGGAGTGTGCTTCTGAAATACAACCCTGTCAGCAGAATCACCGTTTACGGATTCCTGAATCCGGTCATTGGCGTCATCCTGTCCGCGGTTCTTCTGGGAGAACAAAACCAGGCCTTCAGCATATACGGACTGATCTCGCTCCTTCTGGTCTCCCTTGGGATCTTCATCGTAAACAAATCTTCCGGAAAAAGATATGCGCAGACTGCTGATAATCTTAAATAATCCTGCTAATGAGACTTGAAGCCCGGGAAACTTTTTGATAGAATGTGTGTTGCAGACTGATTCTGGAGATGTACCCAAGAGGCTGAAGGGTCCGGATTCGAAATCCGGTAGGTCGGCATCCGCCGGCGCGAGGGTTCAAACCCCTCCGTCTCCGCTCAGAAAATACCAAGAGAACGACCGTGCGTGGCAATAAGCCAGCACGGTCGTTCCCTTATTATGTCTGAGTCGAATAAACGATAATGGCTGTTTTAGTTTGCATCAGCAACGATCTCATTCCAATGGTTGATCAGCTCGTCCCTGTGCTCATTGAGATAATCGTAATCCAGTTCTTCTACGCCGAGCGTTTCCGCATCCGGAAGCCCATACAGCTCTGCTTCGCTGTTGGAACCGCGTCCGGAACAAACATCGGATCTTCTGCTTTGAAATTCTGCCGAGGACATGATATCCATCACAGCCTGTGCTGCCGGAAGGTTCGGTGCATTCTTTGTGATCGCTCCGCCTCCTGCCATGGCAGTGTTTCCTTCTTCCATATATACACATTCAACGGGCGCTCCTGATTTTACCAGCGCTGCGACCGCTGATTCATAGGAAAGTCCCACTACATACTCGCCGTTGGCCACCAGGTTAAACACGTCCTTCGAGGATGTGGAAGAAAAGCTGGCCGGTATAAGCTGCGAGATATAATCCCATCCTTTTTCATCATCAAATTCATCTCCCATTGTGGCAAGGATCGTCTGAAGCTGTCTGTAGCCTGAAGAGCTTGCGTCAGGCGCGGCCTGAATGATCTTTCCCTCCAGCTCCGGCTGCAGCAGATCCTCGTATCCGTTGATCTCTATCCCCAGTTCATCCCGAAGCTCCGGGTTAACCACAAGACACATCAGCTGTACATCATAAAACGTGATATATCCGTTTTCATCATGATAATCCTGCTTGTCGTCACATGCAGCTGTATATGGCTGAAGTATATCTTCGTAGATATCGCCGTCCGCTGCAAACATACCACCCGCCAGAACATCCGCGTCACAGGATTCATCGCTTCTTACCCTCGTCACCAGCGTTCCGATAGAATCCGCCTGGATCTCCATGGTGCAGTCCGGATAATATGTTTCCCACATATCCCGGAGTATCTGCTGCTCGTCTTCCGTCATCGTTGTATAGACCGTAACCTTACCGGTTACTTCGTCCGCGGGCTTCACCCAATCCGGTCTGTCTTCAGCGGACACAGCGGCAGTTCCACTCTGCGTGCTGCTTCCGGCTGTTGTTCCCGTTCCTGTTGTTGTATTTGTGCCTGTTCCTCCACAGGCGGTCAGGGACATGAGCATGGCTGCCGCGGCAGTCAGCGACGCCGTCTTCCTGAATAGTTTCTTCATAATTTCTCCTCCTTCCTATGAGACGAAAAACCTTCTTTCTTCAAGACGAAAAACCTTCTTTCTTCAGGCATTTTTCAAAGGTTTATCTGCTGTATGTTATCGCCGTAAGACGATCACATCTTTTTCCGGTCACTCCTTTAATGCAGATCATGACCTGTATCCTTATATATTCTGTGCTGAACGTGCGCAGTTATTACTTTTTATACGCGTACGTCCTCAAGTTTCGTAAATCTCAGATAGACCGCAAGGCACAGGATCGTCAGAAGCGTCGTGATCGACGCAAACACAGCGGCGACTCCGTATACTCCTCCGGTAATGCTCGTATATGTGCTGATGGTCAGCGTGATCGTCCGGTTGTTATACAAGATAACGCCGGAGGACATTTCCGTGATGATCGACACAAAGCTCAGCACCGCGCCGGAAACGATACCGCTTGCCATCTGCGGAACGGTGATCCTTACAAAGGTCGTAAGCTTCGGCGCTCCAAGGCTTAAAGCCGCCTCCTCCATACTGATGGGTATCTTCATCATGGCTGCGGTGGCTGACCGGCTGGTAAAAGGCATTCTCCTTATGGCAAGGGCAATGATCATGATCCCAAGCGTTCCCGTCAGCACAAGCGGCCTTTTGGAAAAAGCAATGATCAGAGAAATACCGACGACTGCTCCCGGCATGATATAAGGCATCATTGAGATCGTATCGATCAGATTGTTGACAAAATTGCTCCGCCGTACTACCAGATAAGCGATCAGGACCGCGATCACAATGATGACCGCCAGTGTGATAAAGCTGATCAGCAGTGTGTTGACCACCGATCTGCTCAGATATCTGTCCGCCGCCCTCTGATAATTCTGCAGCGAATATCCCGGCATCGGAACACTGTTATTGTAGTTGCGGAAAGACATGTTTATGATATACGCCTGCGGGAGCAGAGCCACCGCCACCAGGAGATAACAGAAAACATGCATCAGTACTCCGCCGGCGCCGCAGGGTTTCTTTGGTTCCACGGAATGCATGGCGCTGATCGTAAACTTAAATTTGTTCGAAGCCCATTTCTGGAGCAAAAATATAAGTGCTGTAACGATAACTGCAATAACGCTGGTCGCGGCGGCGAAATGGTAATCCGCCCCGTTCTCGCCCAGGTACTGATTATAGATCAGCACAGGAAATGTCGAGTATCCTCTTCCTATCAGTACCGGCGTTCCGAAATCCGCGAACGATCTCATAAATACCAGAAGAGACGCCGCCAGGATCGTCGGCATGGAAAGCGAAATGATAACTCTTCTGAATCTGTCCGCGCCCTTGCAGCCCATGCTTTCAGCCGCCTCCAGAAGAGAACTGTCTATATCCCTGAAAGCGCCGTTGACACAGATGACCACCAGCGGGAAAAGCTTCAGCGTCTGCACGAACACGATGCCTCCAAAGCCGTAGATGGTCAGCCCTCTTATCCCCAGAGATTTAAGAAACGTGGTGATAAGCCCCGAATTTCCCATCAGAAGGATCCATGAATAAGCTCCTATAAAGGGCGCCGACATGGTGCAAAGAAGACACATGATAAACAAAGCCTTCCTTCCCTTCAGCCGGTAAAAAGAATAAAAATACGCAAACGGAACGCCCAGTATCAGGCTTGCCGCCGTAACGCATACCGCTATTTTCACACTGTTAAGGATCGATTCATAATAGTACGGTTTCCCGAAAAATATCCGGAATTCATCTAATGTAAACTTGCCGTCCACCAGGACAGATTCTATCAGCAGTCTGCCGATCGGATAGACCAGGAAAAACAGGAAAACCGCAAACAGGACTGCCGAAATAACATTCCAGAAATTCCATCTCGATTTTTTATGAGACACTGCGCTCCACCTCCCCGGCACCGGACTTCGCATCCTTTATATCATTCTTAACGCCGGTCATCAGTGACTGCCGCGTGACGGCGTCAAACACATTTACCTTCTCCATATTCAGCTGCAGCGCTACGGTACTTCCGGCGCTGATAGCGGATCCTATCTCCGACTCCTGAATTATTTCCACATCTTCTCCGGTCTCCAGCTTCGCAAAATAATGAGTGTTCAGCCCCAGAAAAACGCTGTCATTTACCGACGCCATGATACCCTGCTCATCGGCATTCTTCCTCAGCTGCAGTTCTTCCGGACGTACAGAAAGAATAACATCCCGCTCACGAATCTCTTCCTCCCTGATCGTATTGACAGGAGCCTCATGACTTCCGATCTGCAGATACGCCTGTCCGCCTCTGACCTTCAGCTTGGCCTTCAGCATGTTTGACTTACCTATAAATGAAGCCACGAACATATCCGCGGGGCGCTGATAAATATTTCTGGGATCTCCGCAGTGATGAACTACCCCGTCCTTCATGACAGCGATCCTGTCGGACACTGCCATCGCTTCCTCCTGGTCATGCGTCACATATACCGTTGTGATTCCCACCTCTTTCTGTATATTCCTGATGGCAGTCCTCATCTCCACACGAAGCTTCGCGTCCAGATTAGACAGGGGCTCATCCATTAGCAATACATCAGGGCGGATGACAAGCGCTCTTGCAAGCGCGACTCTCTGCTGCTGGCCTCCCGACAGCCTTTCCGGCATGCGGTCGGCATATTCGTCCACATGCACCAGGTGAAGGAACCTGTCAGTCTCGGCGTCTGCCTCATCTTTTGTCATGTTCGTATATTTCAGACCAAATTCCACATTTTTGCGGACCGACATATTCGGAAAGATGGCGTAGTTCTGGAAAACCATGCCTATCCCCCGTTTGCCCGGCTCGATCTGATTGATGACCTTATCGTTAAAGTGGATCTCTCCGCCCTCGATGGTATTAAAACCCGCGATCATACGCAGGAGCGTAGTCTTTCCGCATCCCGAAGGTCCCAGAAGCGTAAAAAATTCCCCTTCCTTTATGTGAAGATCCAGACCCGGAATGATGGTGTTCTGACCATATTTTTTTATGGCGTGATCAATCGTGATCGCGATACTCATGAAACCTCTCCCCTTTCGCAATTAGCTGTTTACAAAAACTTCTCACTTCATGCTGAAAGGGCTGTTGGGATCACAACTATTCAGAGATGTCATGCGGGAAGTTTTTACTTCTTATTATCTCTCTTCCATCTGTCTGGATTTTATTTTTTTTCTGAAATCAAAAACACCCGATTTCCGAAACAAAAAGGAGAAAATCCGACACAAAAAAGAGACCGGAGCATTCAGCGCCCTGATCTCTATATTTCATTTCCATGGACCGAAGCCATGAATTCCCGGGGACTGCATCCCATGTATTTTTTGAATACCACGTTAAAGTATTTATAATCGCCGATGCCGCATTTCCACGCCACCTCCTGGATCCTGACGCCTCCTTCCCTGATCAGCCGGATCGACTTCCGTATCCGGTAACGGCTCAGATACTCATTGAACGTAATATTCATGGCATTCTTAAATCTGCGGTTCAGATATGTCTCGCTGTAATTTAACGCCTCTGACAGATCCTGCATAATGATCTTTTCACCGTAATGTTCCTGAATATAACTGAGCATCTGATCGATCAGAGGATCCTTTCCTATTGCTCCGGCAGAGGGAAGCGTCACATCCAGATTTCTGATATATTCATTTTTTTCATGCTGCGCGGCAATGGCTCTTTTGATCCGGCTCTGGGACGCAGCCTCCCTGACCGCCTGCTCCAGTTCATCCCGGCGCAGGGGTTTGAGGAGATATTCCTTCACGCCGTAATGGATCGCCTTTCTGGCGTAATCAAAGCTGGAATACCCCGAAAGGATGACTGCGCCGTAATGATATTCTTCAAAGGTCTCACGGATCATTTCCAGCCCATCCATCACAGGCATGTTTATGTCTGCGATCACGATATCCGGATCATGCCTGCGGATAAGTTCGGCGCCTTCTTTTCCATTTCCTGTTTCCGCCACCACTGTACATTCCATCTCTTCCCACGGGACCGAAAAAATGATCCCCTTGCGGATGATCTCCTCGTCCTCCGCGATCAAAACCTTATACATTTTTTCCTCCTTTCTGCAGGATCCCTGCCGTATGCCTGCGTGCAGCCACGTGAGATCCTTACGGCAGCCTCAAACCCTCCGGTAAGAGGACTTCGTATGCTGACGCCGCTCCCCTTCCCGTATTTCAGATAAAGGCGCCGCGAAAGATTATGCAGCCCTATATGGCCGTTTTTGTTCCTGAAGTCATGCCTGGTCAGCTCCTGCTGAAGCTTTTCAAGCTGCTTTTTCTCTACTCCGGGACCATTATCTCTGACATACAGGGTCAAGGTATCCCCAAACACTTCTCCCCGGATATGTATGATCAGTTCAGGCTTTGTCCGGTAGGTATATTTGATACTGTTTTCAATAAGCGGCTGCAGGAGCAATCTGGGGACGTTCATTTCCAGACATTCCGGGGGGATGTTTATCCTGCATACAAAGCGTTCACCGAACCGGATCTTCTGGATGTTCAGATAGGCTTCTATATAATGCATATCCTCCGCAAGCGTCACTTCATCCTTTGACCTGTCTATGCTGTACCGAAGCACTTCTGTGAGCGATCCGATAACCTCCCCTGCGCCTTTTGCGTCGAATAACGCCAGGCTTCTGATGATCTCCAGCGTATTGTACAGAAAATGGGGATTCATCTGCGCGGTCAGCTGAGACATCTCAAACTCCGCATTCATCCTGATCAGCTCGGAATTGTTCCTGTTCAGTTCCTCCAGCGTGTCAAGCATCCGGTTCATAGCCTGGGCCGCCTCCTCGAACTCATCGCCGGTCTCCAGACTGATCCTGTGTTCCGCATTTCCTTCTGTTATGATCCTGATCTCCGAGATCAGTCTCTCGATCGAAGATGCATTGTACGCCGCCATGGATGAAGAGAGCCATCTGATCGTTAAAAACCAGGCCAGGCCCAAGATCACCAGAATGACCGTGCCGATGGTCAGTGTGTAGTTAAACGGATAATAAATGAGCGCATAGATCCGGATGCCGTCTCTTTCATTTTCCCTGACGCCGGCCCAGTAACGGTTTTCCCCGTTCTTCCATATCCCGCGTCCGACGCCGCCGAACTTATTTGCCGCTCCTGCCAGATCCGAGCGGCTGGCGTACATCACATTGTCCCTTTCATCCGTTATGACGCCGTCGAAATCCGCCTCGGACAGATAGTAATTCCAGTCACTTCCTGAAATATAAAGCGCTATATGCCCTGCGGTCTTTCCTCCCTGCCTGACAGAACGGACAAGCATTGTATCGGCATAGCCTCCTCCTTCAGAGTAGACTGCCCTGTAAACTTCTTCTCCTGATCTGTCCGCCTGATAGATGACCGCGTTATTATAATTATAAAGATACGAGGTAAGCGCGCTGGAGCTGAAGGATGAATACAGCACATTATCCGATCTGTCCGTGATCACTATGTCGCTGCCTATGTCTATGGAATCCAGAAATCTCCGGTGAAGATTTTCCATCTCCATGATGTTTTCCTCATCCGCGGGATCCTCCAGAAGCGCCGTGACCGCTCTTTCCAGATTTGCTCCCAGCAGATAATCTGTGTTTTTCTCCTCCAGCATGCGATACGCCGCTTCCATCTGATCCAGCGCCGCGCCTGCTCTTGCTGCGCTTCGGGTCACAGACAGGATCGTCTGCCCCAGAACAAAAAGAAGCATGCTCAGCGAGACAGCAAGCATGCTTCTGAGGAATACCTTTTTCTGAAGATTTTTCTGAAACGATGATTTCATTATCTGACCCTTCATCATGAAGTGGAAAGTTTTAATTAATCATAAAAGCTTACAGCTTCAGGTGTCGTCTCTCTCTCCTGACGGCATCTTTTCCTCCATCCGGTTCATCAGGATCGGAGAAAGAATGCCAAATACGCAGAGCGCGATCAGCACCCAGCAAAGAGGCGTCGAAAAGAGGATCGACGGATTTCCGCCGGAGATGGCCAGCGATCTCCGGAGACCTTTTTCTCCGATAGGTCCCAGGATCAAAGCCAGCACGATGGCCGCCGTATTCAGATCAAATTTGCGCGCCAGATAGCCGATGACTCCAAAGATCATCATGATGACTACATCTACATAGTTCTGGTGGATCGAGAACGAGCCCACCACACAAAGAATCGTCACGGCCGGGATCAGAATGGCGTCCGAAAGTCTGCTGATCTGTGAAAATCCGCGGCTTCCCAGAAGTCCGATTCCCAGCATGAAAAACTGTATCAGAACAAATCCCGCAAAAAATGTATATGTCATTTTTGCCGTCTCGCCAAGGAAAAGATCCGGTCCCGGAGTGAGGCCCTGTATGATCAGTCCCCCCATGAGGACCGCGGTAACGCTTTCCCCCGGAATGCCCAGCGTCAGCATAGGTATCAGCGAACCGCCGGTGACCGCGTTGTTAGCGGCTTCAGATCCGGCAACTCCCTCGATGGAGCCGTGTCCGAACCTCTCCTTATGCTTTGAAAACTGCCTTGATGTATTGTATCCCAGGAAACATGCGATGGAAGCGCCTGCTCCGGGCAAAATGCCCACCAGATTTCCTATGATCCACGAGCGTCCTATAGTCGGAGCGATCTCTTTCATCTCGTCTTTTGTCGGTATCATTCTGTCTTTATATTTGACAGCCCTTGGCCGCTCCCTGATCTTCTTTTCCGCCAGGATCAGCACCTGACTCATGGAGAAAAGTCCGATCAGCGCGCATGTCACATTTATTCCTTCATAAAGAGTGCTCTGCCCGAACATGAACCGCTTAACGCCTTCCATCGGATCCATTCCGATGGTCGATATCAGAAGTCCCAGCGCGCCGGACATAAGTCCCTTCAGCATTGATCTGGAGGATACTCCCGCGATGATCGTCAGGCCAAAGATAGAGAGCCAGAAATATTCCGGAGATCCGAATTTCATGGCAAGCTGCGCCAGCAGAGGGGCAAAGAAGTAAAGTGATATACAGCTCAGCAGACCTCCGAAAAAGCTGGAAACGCATGCTACGCCGAGCGCTTTTCCCGCCTTTCCCTGAAGCGTCATCTGATAACCCTCGATCGCCGTCGCCGCTGAAGCCGGCGTTCCCGGCGTATGGATCAGAATGGCGGAGATCGAACCGCCGAAAATAGCTCCGCAGTATATGGCACCCAGCATGATCAGCCCCGTAGACGCATCCATGGAAAATGTCATCGGAAGCAAAAGGGCCACGCCCATCGCCGCGGAGAGGCCCGGGAGACATCCTATTACAAGTCCTATCGTCGTACCCAGCGCCATGACCAGCAGATTTGCCGGCATCAGGGCGTTAAGAAAACCCTGTCCCATAAGAGATAAAGTATTAAGCATGATATGTCCTCCCCTGTCTCTTTATCCGAAAAATATTCCCGTCGGAAGATGAACTCCCAGAAAGCGTGAAAAAGCGCAGTACACAAGGCAGATGACCACCGCCGTCGATATCGCTATAAACAGCTTTCTTACTCTCAGAAACAGCAGAGCTCCCACCATAAAAACCGCGGAAGAAATATAAAATCCCACGAATCTCATCAATATCAGATAAACGATGATCATCGCAAAGATCGCAATAAGCTGGCCCGGCAGCAGATCCCTGAAGTCATCAAGTCCGCTGACCACGCCCTCGCGGATCGCGCCTCTGATCATTTTTATCACATACAGACTTGTCAGAAAAAAGATAAGTCCGATAATGCAAAGAGGATAGATCTGTGCCGCGCGGGGCAGCTGCAGCGTCATTACCAGAAAGAAAATGCAGACCGCATAGAACACGGCAACGACCCCGATATCTGTTTTTTTCATAAGACTACCGATTACCTTTCAGTTCATTGTGCTGTTACCAGAGTTCTGCAACTTCATCTGTACAGAACGCGTACTGATCTTCCAGCATTGCCGCCGTTTCCTCCTGATCCATGAAATAAGTAGTGATGCCGGCCTGTTCTGCCGCCTCTACATACTCCGGATCCTCCATGGCCGTCTTAAAAGCCTTCTCATAATAATCTATGATATTCTGAGGCGTGCCCTTCGGAGCTACGATAACACGGCGGCTGCCATACCATTTGTCATAATAATCAAGTTCTCCCAGCGTAGGCACATCCGGGAAGTTCTCCATTCTTTCTTCGCTGAAAACGCCGAGAACTTTTACCTCAGACATCATAGCCGCGATGTCCGCCTCTTTTGCCACGGAAAAATCCACCTCTCCCTGACGGAGCGCAAGCAGCTGATCGGCCGTTCCGCCGTAAGGGATCGCGCTGTATTCAAAATCAGCAGAGCTTGCCAGCAGCTGCGCGCCGATATGGTTGGATGCTTTTTCACCGTTCGTAGAAGCCTTGAGCTCCCCCGGATGATCCTGCGCGTAAGCCACAAGGTCCTCAAGCGTATCAAACTCGGAATCCGCGGAAACCAGCACCAGCGCAGTCTCATCTACGTGATTACATACGGGAACAAAATCCTCCATCGTATAATCTCCCAGTCCCTCCACGATATTAGAACATACCGTCGGAAGATTAATAAAACCAAGCGTATAGCCATCCGGCTTTGCCTGCGCGAGCGACGTCCATCCTATGGATCCCGAGCCGCCCTCCAGATTATTGATCACCACCGTCTGACCCATCTCCTTTGTAGCAAACTCAGATAATACACGGGCCGTATTGTCCGTTCCTGATCCCGCCTTATATGCAACGATCATCGAAATGTTCTGTGTCGGACTCCACTCTCCTCCGGACGCTGCCGTACTGCCGGATGCTGCCGATCCCGCTGTTTCCTGCGCGGAGGTATTTCCTCCCGAACCGCATGCGGAGAGACTGCCCGCCATGGCTGTTATCAACAGACCGGTAAGAACTTTTTTGGTGAATTTTTTCGTCATGGAAATCTCCTTTCTTAAATCCAACTGGCTATTTTGCCAAAAATCCTTTTGGAATTATTGGTCAAATTAGTCTACTCCTACAATACAAACATATTACAAACAGAAAGGGCGGAGATGGTCAATTGATCATCTCCGCCCTTTTTGAACGTACTTCTTAAAAACATCTTTTTTATAAGATCATATTTTTTTGCCTTACATCCGCTGCTTCATATGGTCTTCTTTGTATTAAGCAGCCTCATGGAATTCAGGATACATATGACAGCCACTCCCACATCTCCGAAGACCGCCGCCCACATATTCGCGAGACCCAGCGCTCCCAGTATCAGAATGGCGATCTTTACCGCCATGGCAAAAACGATATTCTGCATCGCGATGGACAGTGTCCTTTTCGCCACCTTCATGACCGATCCGATCCGGTTCAGGTCATCATCCATGATGACCACATCGGCCGCCTCGATGGCTGCGTCAGATCCCATGGAACCCATGGCGATACCTACGTCAGCCCTGGAAAGGACAGGCGCGTCATTGATACCGTCGCCGATAAACGCCAGTTTCTGTTTTTTATCAAGCTTATCCATGATCTCTTCTACCTTCGAGACCTTATCCTGCGGAAACAATTCCGAAAAAACCTCGTCGATGCCCAGCTCTCTTCCTACTGCATCGCCCACATTTTTTCTGTCTCCCGTCAGCATGATAAACCGGCGCACGCCGCGCGTCTTCATATCTGCGATGGCCTTCTTTGCTTCCGGCTTGACTTCATCCCTGATGCTGACCGATCCCAGACAGCGGCTGCCGCAGGCTATATAAACCACGGTGGCGGCTCCGTCTCCGGATGGCCGGAAGTCTATATTATACTTCCTCATCAGTTTTTCATTTCCGGCGTAGATCAGGCAGTTCGTTCTTTCATCTTTTCCTTCGGGCTGATCTGTTTCTTCCGGCTGATCTGCTTTTCCGCATACTTCAAGTCCCGATACTTCCGCAATAATACCATGACCTGTTATATTCTCTGCGCCAATTACCTTTGCATGCGCAGTCAGCTCTTCCAGTCCCCTCTGCTCAAACGCTTCCCGTATGGATTTCGCGATCGGATGCGTAGATGTTTCCTCTGCCAGCGCCGCATGGATCAGAAGCTCCTCTTCCGTAACGCCTTCCGCGCATTCGAGACTCGAAACACGGAAATTGCCCTCCGTCAGAGTACCCGTCTTATCAGATACGACAGTATCCAGCTTCGCCATCAGTTCCAGATAGTTGGAACCCTTGACCAGGACGCCCACCTTTGACGCCGCGCCGATACCTCCGAAGAATGCCAGCGGAACAGAAATGACCAGCGCACACGGGCAGGAAATTACAAGGAACGTACACGCCCTGTAGATCCATTGCAGCGGACTTCCAAAAACGATCGATGGGATCACTGCAAGGGCGATCGCCGCGTAAACAACGATCGGCGTATAATACCGGGCAAAACGGGTAATGAAATTTTCCGTCCTTGATTTCTTCTCGGAGGCCGATTCCACCATCTCCAGGATACGGGCCACCGTCGAATCGTCATATATTTTATCAGCGCGGACCTTCAGAAGACCGTCCCCGTTGATACAGCCCGAAATGACCGCGTCTCCGGGATGGGCGCTCCTGGGCACGGACTCGCCTGTCAACGCAGAAGTATTTATCATAGACGATCCTTCAAGGATCGTGCTGTCCACCGGAATCTTTTCGCCCGGTTTGATGATCAGTACATCGCCGGTTTCGACCTCGTCCGGGTCTACCGTCTCGATCGTACCGTCTTCCCGCTCCACGTTAGCGAATTCCGGCGCTATATCCATCAGCTCACGGATGGATTTGCGTGATTTTCCGACGGCGTAACTCTGGAAAAACTCTCCCACCTGATAGAACAGCATAACGGCACAGGCCTCGCTGTATTCTCCGGTCGCAAATGCACCGATCGTGGCCAGAAGCATCAGAAACGCCTCGTCAAACGCCTGCCGGTTCCTGATTCCAAGCAGTCCTCTCTTAACTACGCTTCCTCCGACGATAAAATAAGGAACCAGGAAAACGATAAGGCTTACCCACCTGTTCCCGAACACTGCCGCAGGAACTCCCGTGTGTTTTAAGATCAGCAGCGGAAAAAAGATGCAGGCCGCAATAATGATCTTTCTTAATTCTTTTTTCTGTTTCTTTGTCATAGAAAAATCCTCCGAAAAGTTTATTTCAAAGGGTTTGTGTCACAGGAACTCGACAGATTTCCTGTGACACAACAAACATCCGCAGATTCCGGATCCCGGCTCCTGCTTTCGATCCGGAATCTGCGGAATCTGATTCCGATTATTATTTTACATGGATCGTGCACTCAGGCTCGATTTTTGCCGCAATGGCGACAGCCTCTTTAACGATATCGTCAAACTTTTCATCATCCGCGTCGATCATCATCTTTTCTGTGATTATACTTACGGACGCATCGTTAACTCCGTCAAGCTGTTTGATCGCTTCCTCGATTTTTCCGGCGCAATGTGCACAGCAAAGATCTTCGATTTTAAATTTTTTCTTCATAATTCCCTCTCCTTTTCAGTTGTAAGACCAACTACCTGTGTAAAACCAATCAGATGACTGCGAAACGCCGCTTGTATGTAATTATGCGAACGAAATATGTGAACGCAAACGGCTTACGCGCCTGATTTAAAAATATCGCGTTTATGCCCGCCGGCATTTATCACTCTTCTATATGCTCCTTGCCCATGGCGATGATCGTCTTTACGTGATCATCTGCCAGGAAATAGATCATGGCTTTTCCTTCGCGTCTGGACGAGATAAGCTTCGACGTTTTCAGTATCTTCAGCTGATGGGAAATCGCCGACTGATTCATCTCCAGATCACTGCAGATCTCCGAAACGTTTTTCTCTCCCTGAAACAGATCATATAAGATCTTGATCCGGGTCGAATCTCCAAAGATCTTAAACAACTCCGCCAGATCCACCAGTTCTTCCTCCGAAACATTCATTATCAGATGGTCCACGCTTGTATCACTCTTATGCATTCATCCGCCTTCCTTTATGTCTGTTACGATACCGCTGCTTACATATCCTTATTAATGTGAGATGTTTTGACCCTTACTACCGGATCAATATCATTTATTAATATCTCACAGCAATTAATGAATTTTTGTTCATATGAATATATTATCATATATTAAATATATGTCAATTATTTTTCCGTATTTTGTGTTAAAATATTTCTGAACAGCCGGAACGTCCATGCGATGGTGTTTTCATTATCAGACTGTTCAGGTTTAATATTATGAAAAGGACCAGACTATGAATAAACGTTTTTCTGATATAGACATGCATATGCACAGCCGGGCTTCTGACGGCACCGATACTCCGGAAAGCCTGATCACTGCCATAAGAAAACAGGGAATAAAGACATTTTCACTTACCGACCATGATACGATCAAAGGTACGATGGAGGTCGAGAGACTTCTTTCCAGGCCGTCGTTCGGACCATCCATCTCCGGCACGGTCTCATTTGATCCCGAAAATTCCCTTACATTTTTCAGGGGCATTGAGTTTTCATGCCGGGCACCGGTCAGGAGATGTCATATCCTCGGGTATGATTTTGATCCGGAAAATGCTTCTTTCCGGGAAGCGCTGCGCCTCGGGAAAGAAAAACGTGATGAAAAGCTGCTCCGCAGGCTGGATTATCTGAAAAACACCCAGCATATCATTATTTCTGAAAAAGACCGGGATGAGCTCATGGCTCTGGAGATCTGCGGAAAGCCCCACATGGCAAAAGTTCTCATACGCATGGGTTACGCCGCCACCATCACAGAAGCGATCGAAAAGTATCTGAAATACATCCCCGGGGAAAAATATGGCGAAGACAGGATACCCGCGGAAATGGCAATATCAGCCATTCTGGATTCCGGCGGGATTCCCGTATGGGCGCATCCTTTAAGAGGTATCGGTGAAAAACCGCTTTCAAAAGAGGATCTCGAAAAACAGTTGCAGTTTCTCATCGCATACGGTATACGGGGACTGGAATGCTATTACTCTTTGTATACTGAGCAGGAGGCCGCGTTTCTTCTGGAAAAAGCAGAGAAATACCACCTCGCAGTCAGCGCGGGAAGCGATTATCACGGAACGAATAAGACCGTAAATCCCGGTGAGCTCAACGCTTTCGGAAAGATCCTCACAGCCGCGGATATAACATTGCTGGATCTGCTCGGCGACAGGTCTCATTCACATCCTGTCCCGGACACTCTTCGTTACAGATCTCCGACAGTTCGGTGATATGGTTCACGGGCAGATATTGACTCAACGGAAAACGCCTGCCGCCGGACACAACTATAAAAGGGAGCTGTCGCTTTCGCGACAGCTCCCTTATCTTTATCATCTGATGACGATCCTTTAAATATGACCCGTCATTATTTGTTCTTAAACTCTTTCGGCTCTTTGCTCTTGGACAGGAAGTGCTGCATAGCGTATTTCTGATCTTCTGTAGCGAAGCACTGTGCAAATACGTTGCCTTCGAATTTCAGAGCGGAGTTAAGGTCTGTCTGCATACCTACATTAACAGCCTCTTTTACCAGAGAAACAGCGATAGGTGCCTGAGCAGCGATCTCCTGCGCAAGCTTCATAGCCTCATCCATCAGCTGATCGATCGGATATACATAGTTTACAAGGCCCATAGCCAGAGCGTCAGCTGCTGTGTATGTAGCGCGTGCTGTATAAAGGATCTCTTTAGCTTTTCCGATGCCTACGTAACGAGCCAGTCTCTGTGTTCCGCCGCAGCCAGGTGTGATTCCAAGGCCTACCTCAGGCTGTCCGAAGTTAGCGTTTTCGGAAGCGATCCTGATATCGCAGGACATAGCAAGCTCAACGCCGCCGCCGAGACAGAATCCGTTGATAGCTGCGATTACAGGATGTTTGAAGTTCTCGATCTTCCAGCAAACACGGTTGGAGTTATTTCCGAACTGTTTTCCTTCTTCTACTGTAAGTGTGGACATCTCGGAGATATCTGCGCCTGCTACGAAAGACTGTACTTCTTTTCCTTTCTTATTAACTCTTGAAGAACCTGTAAGGACTACGCAATAAACATCGTCCATTGCAGCAAGCTGATCAAAAGCTTCCTCAAGCTGAGCGTACATATCTGTGCTGAGTGCGTTCATTGCCTGCATATGCTCGATCTTAACGATAGCTACATTACCCTGTTTCTCAATAATTACGTCTGTCATTTTTTAATTTCTCCTTATTACGAAATTACCAGTATTCAAGAACGCCTCTGGCGTTCTTGCCGCGCCGCGCCCGGGGCGAAGCCCCTTCCACTGAGCGCGGCTGCGATCCGCCGGAGGCTTTAACTCAGTCGGGGATTGTCACCCGCCACTGAGTTGAACGCAGAAGTCATTTTGCCTTCCGCGATCTTTTTTAGTATATCAGACGATCATTCGTCGTCCTTCAGTCCCATCAGCTCATCGCGGAAGATTCTGGCATCCATCAGTTTAACTGTGCCGTCCTCCTGATATGCGATCTGCGGCATGAACTCCATCTGATCCAGAACGTCTTTCTGAAGATCAACGCCCGGAGCGATCTCGATCAGAGTAACGCCTTCAGGACGAAGCTCGAATACGGCACGCTCCGTGATATACAGTACAGGCTGTTTTACCTGATTTGCATATGTTCCGGAGAATGTAACCTGCTGAACCTTGTTGACGAATTTCTTCTTAGCGCCTTCCTGAACGATAACAAGCTTTCCGTCTTCACATGCAACCTTCAGCCCCTTAGCTGTGAATGTTCCGCAGTAACATACCTTCTTCGCGTTCTGTGTAATGTCGATAAATCCGCCGGCTCCTGCCAGACGTGTACCAAACTTGGAAACGTTAAGGTCTCCGTTAGGAGCTGTCTCTGCAAGACCAAGGAATGCAACGTCCAGTCCGCCGCCCTGATAGAAGTCGAACTGTACATTATGAGGAATGATAGCCATTGAGTTTGCGGCTGCGCCAAACTGTGTTCCGCCATACGGAACGCCTGCGATAGAACCTGCCTCAACGGTAAGCGTCATCTTGTCGGAGATACCCTCCTCAGCCGCAACGTTTGCGATCTTCTCAGGAGCACCTGTTCCGAGGTTAACGATAGCGTCCTTCGGAAGCTCCATAGCCGCACGGCGCGCAAGGACTTTCTTTGCATCCAGCGGAATAGCCGGAATATCATCTACAGGAATACGGAACTCGCCTGTCAGGGCTCCGTCATACGGCATGCCGAGACACTGCATGTTCTCCTCTTCCGTTCCTACAACAACAGCGTCTACATAGATGCCCGGTATAGCTACAAGCTTAGGATCCAGAGATCCTCCCTGTACGATCTTCTCAGCCTGAAGGATAACCTTACCGCCGGAGTTCTTACATGCCTGAGCCATAGCTGTTACATCCAGAGGTCCGATCTCGCGGTGAACTGTTGCGTTACCGAACTCATCGACATAAGAAGCACGGATAAATACTACATCGATCGGGAATGCTTTGTAGAGAAGAAGCTCTTTTCCGCAGACATTAACTACCTCTACCAGATCCTCTGTTGTCTTCTCGTTAAGCTTACCGCCTTCCAGACGGGGATCAACGAAGGTATACAGACCTACATGAGTAAGAGTTCCGATCTTATGAGCAGCAATATCTCTGTACATATGAGAGATAACGCCCTGCGGAAGGTTATACGCCTCGATTTTGTTCTCAAGTGCAAGGGCTCCAAGCTTCGGAGCACGGTCCCAGTGACCGCCGATTACTCTTTTGACCATTCCTTCGTTACCGAAATGATCTCCGCCTGTACCATCGCGATGACCCTGACCTGCCGCGAAGAACAGTGTCAGATCCTTCGGATGTCCTGTCTCCAGGAAACGTTTCTCAAGTGCTTTGGATAATGTCTCCGGACATGCACAGCTTACAAATCCGCCTGTCGCGATGGTAACGCCATCATCAACCATCATAGCAGCTTCTTCCGGAGAGATAATATTTACTCTTTTCATGAATTGCCCTCTCTAAACATTGCCGTTTCGTCAGACCTTGCGGAAACAGCGATCCTGTTTCCGCGCGGCCCGATCATCAGTTTTCAGTTTTAACTTCTGCAAGGCGCCGGATCTCTTCGACCGCCTTGTCAATTGATTCTTCCGATGTGCAGACAACTCTGTGTTCCGCCTGTATCTCCTCATACATGTAAGGACATTGTGTACAGCCGCGGATGATCAGAAGCACATCGTATTTAACTCTATCCTGCGCCGTGGAAAATGCAGCCACGTCTTTAAGTTCCCGCACAGCCCGCTTATAGGCAGCACCGCGGTCATAGCGCGGATTACATCCCCCGCAGAATTTTACTGCGCATTGCAGCATTCTTTCAGTTTACTCCGCGTCAACGTGAGCGATGACACGTGCGAGTTTTCTCTTAGCTGCCATATTGGACTGTCTGGAGATCATGATCCTCTGAGCCTGTGGTGAACCTGCTCCGTGCATGGACTCAGGCAGATATCCTACTGCTGCAGTACCCATTGTCATGTTCTCGATGAGACGGAGAATTCTCATTCTGTCTTCTGTCGGAACAGATGCAACGCCCTTCAGATATTTCTCAATGTAATCATGTGTAGCCGGATTGCGGTAATCTGCCTCTGATGGCTGAGTAACCATAAGTCCGCCTGCCAGATCCTGGGCCAGACGCGCGATGTCATACGGGAATCTTGTAACGTTCTGTTTACATACGTTAGCAAGAAGCAGGTCGATCAGATATGCGCCTGATTTTGTAGGTGCTCCCTGAGAAGAACATGCAATACCGCAGGCATACAGTGTCTCGTTCAGATGAGTCATCTCGATAAGTTTATCTTTAACGTGAGAAGCCTTAGCGCATCCTGCCATATCTACAGCCTCTGCCGTAGCTCCGATGAGGACGTCGCCCACGCCGACTTTACATCCGCCGTAGGACTGACGATGGAATCCTGCGAAACGCTCTACGATCATTCCTGCAAACTGAACCTCTCCGTTCAGGAAGATTCTGTCATTCGGTACGAATACACGGTCAAAAATAACAAGAACTTCGTGTCCGCCGTATGTCTGGTTACCAACGTCGATGGAATTGTACTCTTCCAGTTTTCTTGTATCGCAGGACTGACGTCCGTAGATCAATGTGATACCTTCGGAATCTGTCGGAACAGCGAAAGAAATAGCATAATCTTCATCGCCCGGGCGCATGGAGATCGTAGGCATTACAAGAACCTCGTGAGAGTTGATGTAACCTGTCTGATGAGCTTTCGCGCCTGTTACGTAAACGCCGTCAGCCGTTCTTTCTACTACGTGAAGGAAAAGATCCGGATCAGCCTGTTTGGAAGGAGCAAGTCCTCTATCGCCCTTAACATCTGTCATGGCGCCGTCAACCGCAAGATCTTCGTCCTGAACACGGGTAAGGAATTTAAGGAAATTCTGATGATAGGATGTGCCGCATGCCTCATCAAGTTCATATGTGGAGCTGTACAGAGCGTTCATTGCGTCCATACCTACGCAACGCTGGAAGCAGGCTGCTGTTTTCTGTCCAAGAAGACGCTGCATTTTAACTTTCTTGATCAGATCATCTGTGCTCTGGTGAATATTCGTGAAACGGTTGATCTTCTTTCCTGAAAGGTGGGAAGTAGCTGTCATAAGATCTTCATACTGAGGATCCTCTGCGAGCGCGTAAGTAGCTGCAAAGGAATTCAGAGAAGGACGAATAACAGGATCATCTACCGGATTGTCGATTTTTTTACCGAACATCCACAGGTTCAGATTAAGCTTTCTCAAAGACTCGATATACTGGTCCTTTGTCATCATAATATATAAAATCCTTTCTACATTAAGAATAGTTTACGGTGAATACAGGAAGCCCGGTGATCCGGACAGACAGTCCGCAAAAACCGCTGTCCCTGAATGTGGATCTCCAGGTTTCCTGTTTAATCATCATACATATTGCTCTGACCCGCAGAAGAAACATAGGATACATGATCATTCTTCTGTTTCTGAAGAAAAGGGTCAGGCGAGGCTTCCCTTAAGGATCAGAAGCACTCTCTGTATACTCTCTGAGACAGCTCTTTTGTCCATGGCTGTACATAGGAGTTTGTGATCAGTCTCTGCTGGTTAGCCTCTACAGACTCAGCAAAGTCAACGATATCAGACTCTTTGAATCCATACTCATGGATCGGTTTCAGATGGTAAACTTTCTCAAGCATCTCGTTCAGATAATCGATAGCTTTCTCAACTTCACATCCTGTGATGGAAGCAACCAGCTCTTTGAAGCGAAGCAGCTCGCCGTTCGGATTATACTCGTTGTAGATTTCCATGATCTTTCCGAACAGAGCGTAGTTGGACTCGCCGTGAGGTACGTGATATGTTCCACCCAGCGGGAAGGACATAGCGTGAACTGTACCGCAGCCTGCTTTCAGGAATGCAATACCTGCAAGGTAGGAAGCTGTTGAGAACTCATCAAGGTAGTTAAGACGTGCTTCCTGGCCTTCCTCTGCGATGAGACGAAGACCTTCAAGGATGATCTCCATAGCTCTCTTGGAGTACATCTCGGATGTGATAGTCTTTCTGCTCGGGGACAGGAAGGACTCTGTTGCATGGATCAGCGCATCGATTACGGATGTAATGAACGGTCTGTATGGCAGAGTGGAGATGAACTTAGGAATAAGAACTACCTTGTTCGGTGTGATATCGTCGGATACCAGACCAAGTTTTGTCTCTCCGCCTGTCAGGACGCCGTCTTTCTCGTCTTTAACGATACATACGGAAATGTTTGTAACCTCAGAACCTGTACCACATGTAGTAGGAATAGCGATAACCTCTTTCTCATGGATAACCGGCTCTCTCTTAAAATACATCTCATGAATGGAAGCAGGTCTCTTACATCCGAGAAGCTTGCAGAGGTCCATGATAGCGCCGCCGCCGATAGCAATAACTCTGTCATATGAATCATAAGGAATAGCATCATACATGATGTTGATCATTTCCTCTGACGGCTCAAGGAGACCGAATTTCTCCTGGAACACATACTGGCACGGAATGTTATACTCTTCCATAAATGGTTTGTAAATAAACTCGTTTGTCAGTACAACGTCTCTCTCTCCCAGATTGAACTCTGCTGCGAGCTGACCGAAATCTGACATTTTGTAAATTGTAGGGATAGTGATAATCTCTCTTTTGTCTGCCTGTAATGCTTTGCTAAACTCATCCATAACCATTTTCTCCTTTATAAATTAATATTTCTCTGGGTTTCCCTTTCTTATATAAAAAGCTTTTGCAGCTCATTATACGCGCCAAAAAAAGGGCACAATAACCCACGTTTGATTAATATCACCATTATAGCAGATGAAAAATCAAATGTGAACCCGCAATAAACTTTTTCGTGAGCAAATATACAATTAATTTTGCAATATTTTGTCATTTTTTACTAAAACCATACCAGTTTTTGATAATTTTGATGTGTTTGTTCCCAAATAATACAAAAAGCCTCTCTTTTCTCATTAACTGATAGCTTTTATGAACACTTATTTATAAAAACTTTCCACTTCATGATGAAGGATCTATCGTCATCATAAAAAATAACATCGAAAAGGTTTTGGCTTGCGGCCGGCACTTTGAATTTTCAAGTGTAAACGCTGAAAATTCATTAGTACCGCTGCCTTCAAGACAGAAGCACGAGCGTCCTTGAGATTTTATATTCATGATGACGACTGTTTCAAAAACGCCATGTGGGAAGTCTTAGTTAATTATTTACGATTTCTCCAACTTATGCTCATAAACATGATCAACGTATACCTGCGCGTTCCGTTTATTGAACTCGATCTCCTCAGGCTTCATTTCTCTGCGTACCTTTGCCGGGTTTCCGAAAGCAATGCTGTTGTCGGGGATAACTGTTCCCCCTGAAACCAGAGATCCTGCGCCGATGGTACAGTTTTTTCCCACGACCGCGCCGTTAAGGATTATGGCTCCCATGCCGATTACCGTATTATCGCCAATAGTACATCCGTGAACGATAGCCCCGTGCCCGATGGTCACTCCTTCGCCGATCGTCGTTGAATGGCCCGAATCCACATGCACCACCGCGTTATCCTGCACATTACTCCTGTCTCCGATTACGATGGACGCCGTATCTCCGCGCACCACCGCGTTATACCATATACCTACATCCTTGCCCAGGGTAACGTCCCCCAGGACCACGCTGCCCTCTGCCATCCAAACAGACGGATCGATCTTCATATCTCTTCCCTCCCGGTCTTTATATTTTTTCCGGCTGCACACACCTGATTCTCCATGCTGCCGCAGGATCTGCCCGCTGCCGTTTGTAAAAATTTGTACCTCCGCCGATTTCGTGATACCATAATAGACACTGTTAACGGGCGGAGATCCGTTTTTATTCTATTCAATAATAACACTTCATCATGCATTTACGAAAGCTTCGGGAGCGAAAAGGAGTACACATGGCAGAAGGTTTTTTACCGATTAATAAACAGGAGATGTCAGATCAGGGGATCTCACAGCCGGATTTTGTCTACGTTTGCGGCGACGCATATGTGGATCATCCAAGCTTCGGAAGCGCGATCATCAGCCGCCTTCTGCAATCCTTCGGCTATACCGTCGCCATGCTCTGCCAGCCCGACTGGCGGGATCCTGACAGCATCGCCGAGTTCGGCGAACCCCGCCTGGGATTTCTGGTTTCCTCCGGAAACATGGATTCCATGGTAAATCATTATACGGTCTCAAAAAAACACCGGCACACAGACGCCTACAGCCCCGGCGGAGTCATGGGAAAAAGACCTGATTACGCGGTTATCGTCTACTGTAACCTGATCCGGCGCACATACAAAAAAACGCCTGTCATCATCGGCGGGATCGAAGCCAGTCTGCGCAGGCTCGGCCATTACGATTACTGGTCCGACCGGGTCAGACGCTCTATTCTTCTGGATTCCGGCGCGGATCTGATCTCCTACGGCATGGGCGAGCACAGCATCATCGAGATAGCCGACGCCCTGGACAGCGGAATGAACATAAAAGATATTACGTATATTAACGGAACAGTGTATAAGACCAGAGATGAGTCCATCATTTATGACGCGATCCGCCTCCCTGATTTTGAAGAAATAAAAAATGACAGAACGGCTTACGCGAAGAGCTTTGCCATACAGCACAGGAACACGGACCCGATCCTTGCAAGGCGTCTGTATGAAACGTATGACGGAAGCCTTTTCGTGGTACAGAATCCGCCCGCAAGTCCTCTTACTACTCAGGAGATGGACGACGTCTACGCGCTTCCGTATATGCGCGATTATCATCCGTCCTATCGGGAGGCCGGCGGAATTCCCGCCCTTTCCGAGATCAAATTCAGCCTGACCTCGAACCGGGGATGCTTCGGCGACTGCAATTTCTGCGCCCTTACCTTCCATGAAGGCCGCATCATTCAGTCGCGAAGCCACGAATCCATCGTACAGGAAGCTGAAGAATGCATCAAAGATCCTGATTTTAAAGGATATATCCATGACGTTGGCGGCCCCACCGCCGAATTCAGGAAACCCGCATGCAAAAAACAGATGATCAAAGGCGCCTGTCAGGACCGGAAGTGTCTTTTCCCGGAACCCTGCAAAAACATGGACGTCGATCACAAAGATTACCTCGCTCTGCTGCGGAAGCTGAGAAAACTTCAGGGGGTAAAAAAAGTTTTCGTCCGTTCCGGTTTCCGCTTTGACTATCTGATGGCAGATAAAAACAAAGAATTTCTGCGTGAGCTCTGCGAATTTCATGTCAGCGGCCAGCTGCGGGTCGCTCCGGAGCATATTTCCGACAACGTTCTGAGGCGTATGGGAAAGCCCGGCGTCAAAGTATACAACGCCTTTGTAAAAGAATTTGAAAAAATGAACGAAAAGCTCGGAAAAAAACAATACATTGTGCCCTATCTGATGTCTTCGCATCCGGGCAGCACGCTGGACGACGCAATCGCTCTGGCAGAATACATCAGAAATCTCGGTTACATGCCTGAACAGGTGCAGGATTTCTATCCTACCCCCGGAACGATCTCCACCTGCATGTACTACACAGGATTGGATCCTCTCACGATGGAGCCGGTCTATGTGGCGACGGACCCTCATGAAAAAGCAATGCAGCGCGCGCTGATCCAGTACAGAGATCCGGCAAACTACGATCTGGTCAGGGAAGCTCTCGTCAAGGCTCACCGCGAGGACCTGATAGGATTCGGAAAAAACGCCCTTATCCCGCCGCGGAAAATGTCAAAATCCCGCCGCTCCCCGGAACACCGCCCCTCTGCTTCCGGAAGGAAGGCCGGTGACAAAAACCAAACCATCAGACAAAAATCCGGCGGCGACAACCAAAAGAAAACTTCAAAAATGGTCCGGAGAATAAAAAATACAAATCAAAAACACAGCCGAAAAAAATCGCGCCCCTAACCGGGCGCGATTTTCAATCTATTCATTTATAAAAACTTCCCACTTCATGTCCAGGAACACCTCACACCTTGAAGCGGTATCCCACTCCCCAGATAGTTTCAATATACTGCGGCTTGGATGTGTTATACTCTATCTTCTCACGTATCTTCTTTATATGGACCGTAACCGTGGCGATATCGCCGATGGACTCCATATTCCAGATTTCCTTAAAGATCTCTTCCTTCGTAAACACATGATTCGGGTTCTCCGCCAGGAATGTCAGCAGATCAAACTCCTTATTTGTAAAAGCCTTTTCCTCGCCGTTGACCCAGACTCTTCTCGCGGTCTTATCAATCTTTATACCACGTATCTCGATAATATCATTCTGCGGCTTGCCGATGCTGATCAGTCTCTCATATCGGGCCATGTGTGCCTTCACCCTGGCTACCATCTCACTTGGAGAAAACGGCTTGGTCATGTAATCATCAGCACCCAGTCCGAGTCCGTGGATCTTATCAATATCATCCTTCTTTGCCGAAACTATTATGATCGGAATGTTTTTTACCTCTCTGATCCGTCTGCAGATCTCAAAACCATCTACTCCCGGAAGCATCAGATCCAGTACCACCAGATCAAAATCACCGTTGACGGCCTTATTCAGTCCCGCATCACCTTCATTCTCGATCTCTACCTCAAATCCCGAAAGCTCAAGATAATCCTTTTCCAGATTTGCTATTGCCTCTTCGTCTTCTATTATTAGTATTCTGCTCATGCTGCTCCTCCTGCTGTTCCTGCACCTCTATATATTTCCTCAGAATAAAACAAACTGTAGTTCCAACGCCTTCTTTGCTGGTCGCCCAGACCTTACCCTCATGATCCTCCAGGATCTTTTTGACAATGGAAAGTCCGATACCGCTTCCCTTTACCGATGAATTTCTGGACGCATCAGCCCGGTAAAATCTGTCAAATATCCTGCCGATATCCTTCCTGTCGATACCCTTGCCGTTATCCTCGATCTCCACCTGCACAAAGTCGCCGGCGTCGCGCAGGCGTATGTTTATGATACCAGCGGGTTTGTCCATATATTTCACTGAATTGCTTATAATGTTATTAATTACTCTCTTAAGCTGCTCCGCGTCGGCTATTATTATCTCGTTTTTCTCCAGATAATTGAAATATGCAAGCTCGATATTCTTCTCGCTAAGCTCCATCCGAAGATCATCCACACAATCGTCGAAATAATCCGAGACAGGGATCTTTGTAAAAGTGTAAGGAATCTTATTTGTATCGATCTTGGAATAGAGCGTCAGCTCATCTATCAGCATATCCATCTCGTTCGCCTTATTATAGATCGTCCGTATATAATGACTTGTCTTTTCAGGCGTGTCCGCCACTCCGTCAATGATCCCCTCCACATAGCCTTTTATGGCCGTGATCGGCGTTTTCAGATCATGAGAAATGTTACTGATGAGCTCTTTGCTCTCCTTGTCAAAATTAACTTTCTCCTCCGTCGATACCTTCAGTCTGGCCCGCATCTCCTCGAAATCCTCGAAAAGCGCCCTGATCTCATTTATATTCGTATTCGTCCGGACCGTAAAATCCAGATTTCCGTCTCTGATCTTTCTGGTGGCGGAAGCAAGCTCATTAAGCGGCGTAACGATACCTTTATATATCCAGTATGCCATACAGACCCCTGTCAGGACCAGTATAAAAATGATCAGCAGGATAATATCCGGTCCCCAGGATCTTATCTGGATCATATCGTCCGTTACTGCCGTCACCACGTAAACGACATTTTTTTCATCGCCGATCCTGAAATCCAGCTGTCCTGCGTAATGCTCTCCCTCAGCCTGAAGATAATAATAATTGCTTTCTCTTCCGTACGCTTCCTCATAGGAAGGAAGATTCTGCAGTATAACCTGATCTTCGACGCCGGGGATGCCGTTAAAATAAATATAGTTCCCCTTTCTCAGAACGATGTACGTATTCTTCTCCGCTAAACGCCCGTTTTCCTCCGACAGGAATTCCTTATCATTCATTTTTTCAGGATCCTGGTTAATGATATCTCTCAGATAATTGATCTCTCCGTCTATCCTTGAGGACACCATATAGGAAGTATTATATAACATACTGAACGTCGGTTTTTCTATTCCGTATTCTTTTGTAATACTCTTCAGCTTAATATTCAAAAGAAATGTAATGATCAGCCCCGTGATCAGCACAGGAACAACGATCATGGTAATGAACGCGATACCTATCCTGCTTCTGAGGCTCATTCCCTCCTTCATTCCGGCCGGGTCCCTCCTTTCCGCCAAATCCGTTCACAGGCGATTGCGAAACTCCGAAGGGCAGGAAATTAGTGTGAATGATTCAAACCTCTGCACAAGCATTAGAACTTCTGTATGAACGGAATCTGCTGTATGAGCAGAAATCATACTGCCTCGGCGAAGCGAGTTTATGATTTCGC